>CESP01075330.1_pt1 | contig 15512 bp, 14 predicted proteins | sample 531211 | NCBI WGS metagenome assembly CESP01 (sample SAMEA2622074, study PRJEB7988) | marine metagenome | biome: marine biome (ENVO:00000447); feature: surface water layer (ENVO:00002042); material: "saline water (ENVO:00002010), including plankton (ENVO:xxxxxxxx)" | depth 5 m | reverse complement strand
GGCATGCAGGGGGTCAGGGGTTCAAATCCCCTGGCGATAGATTGCAGTGTTTATAATGAAATTAATAATTAGACTAATATAGTTTGATAGTTTACGATATGGCGAAATTTTGCAATTTTGAATTTCAAACAGATCAAGCTGGAGAAAGAATTAAATATTATGCTTGCTCAACATTAAATACCTAAAGGGAAGAGTTAATCTTTCATAAAAATAAAGGTGCTATTATTTTTTTTTTGGTAATTGATGAATATGTAGGATCTAAGTTGATCTGCGATTCCCACTAATAATATATTATGGAATAATTTAAATTTCAAAATTGGGATAAATCCTTATTTTTAATTAATATCGAGGCTATTTTGAATATGGAACTTTTCATAAAATTATATTAATTTTTATGATAATAATTTATTCTCTTTTATTTGTTTTAATTGCTTTAGGATTTCTGATTTTTCCAAGTTTAAATAGTGATTCTCTATATATTGAAGTTTTTCAATCATCTTTTTTAAGAGATATTTCGATGGGAGATATTTGGTTACAGATGCCAGCATCTGCTTATTTTCCTGATCAATTGATTTACTTTCTTTCAAGAAAAATATTTGATATTAATCAATCATTATTTATGGTGGCGCTTTCAAAAATATTTTTACTATCAGGTTCAATCTTTTATTTTTGTAAAAGCATAATTACAACTTCGAGTAAAAAATCGCTCCTGATAGGATTCATTGTTTCATCAATTTTTATACCTATCTATAAATTAGAATATTTTTCTTTATTTCGTATTGAGTTTAATCATTTTGCACCTGTGATCTTAAACTTATTATTCTTACCAATCTTATTAAAGGCAAAGAGTAAAAACTATTTTTTTATTTATTTATTTTTATTTATTGGTAGTTTTATTAGTACGATTAGTTCTGTTATATCATTGGTAATAATATTCTCATTTACGATCTCAATACTATTAGATGATTTTAAATATAAAAAATTAGCCACTTCTTTATTCTTAAAAAAGGATCTTATAAGAATGATATTTGTAATTTACGTGGGTTCAATAACTGGCTATTTTACTTACACAAAATATATTAATATAAATTTTTATGGTGATAAAAGTTTTCTAAGTTTTCCCTCTTTAAGATTTCTAAGATATATTACCTCGCCATTTCCATTAAGCACATATATATCTATTCCAATAATATTTCTAATAATAATATTTGGATTAATATCACTTAATAATTCAAATTTAAAACCTGAAATTTTAAAATTAAATAGAATAAACATAAGAGCAACTTCAATAGCAACTATTATTTATTTAACTTTGGGAGTATTAAAAGGACAGGGTTATTATAGATATTTTTATCCATTTATTATTATCTATTTAATTAATTTGGTTTATATGATAACTATTGATAAAACCAAATTATTTAATTACTCAAAATTTTTATTTGCCATTGCTCTATTTGTTCCTAATTATAAAAATTATGATAAATACTTTATCAAAAGTTTTAGAACAACAAGTATTAAAGATTCTGAAATATCAAATTGCATAAATTCAACTATAAAAACAAAAGATACAGAAGAAAGGGTTGGAATTGGAATATTAAATTATTGGGATTCAAATATAAACTTTATAAGAATTCCTGATAAAAAAATTGATTTAGTGGAATTAAGACCGGATGGATCACCGCGATTATGGATGCAAAACATAGGCACTTCAAAAAGTAAATATGATAATTTTTATCTTTTATTAAGAAAAGATCAAAAGTTTTTATCGCCTTTTGAATTGAAAATTCATAAAGTTTGCAATGATCCAAATCTAGAAATTTATTCCTTTGGTAAAAATACAGGCAATTTCATTCAATACTATAAAAATTTTTCAAAATTTTATTGGTCCCTGCTATTTAATTCTAAAGAAAAAAGTATTTACATGGGTAGTGACTTACCTTCAACAACTAAAAGTCTAAGAAATAAGCCAACTTTGTTATCTATAAATCCAGGTTATGCACATTATGGACCTTATATTAATTTAAAGCCAGGTAGATATAATGCAGATATTTTTTATAGTTTTATTAATAACGATAAAAAGCAAATTCCTGACATTGAGGTTGGTTGCCTTACAAAAGAAAATACTTTCAATAAATTAAACAAGCAAAAATTAATTGAGGGTAAAGGTATTAAAAAGAATTTAACTTTTAATGTATCAAAAAATGATAATTGCAAATTGGAATATGAAGTAAGAACATTTATAAATAAAGGTCAGAAAATGTATATTAATTATTTAGTAATTAATAAAATTAGTTAAATTAAGATATTTATAATTGAATTTTAATTTTTAATACAAATTAATTGCAAGTATTACATTAATAAATATTTAAATATGAAATTTTTAAAATTCTCACTCATTTCTTCTATTGGTCTTTGTATTTCATCTTTTTTATTTTTCATTAGTAAAAGTTTATTAAATTTAAATTCTTACTATAGTAATTTAATTGGAGATGGGATCGTACTTATACTTGTTTATTTGTATTCCTGGTATTTTGTTTTTAAGCATTCCCGAAATAATTTCAAGAGAAAATTTTTGCTAAATTTAATAGCAAGAATATTTATAATTTATGTTTTATCTATTTTAGTTTGGTTATATGAAAAAAACTTTTTATATGAAACTTATATATTATTAGATAAGAGAATAACTACTGAATTACTAATTACCCTTGTAAAAATAATTTTTGCACCCATAAGTCTTATTATGAATTACCTTTCTAGCTTTATAATTGTTGAAATTTACCTTAAAAAATCTTAAATAAAAAAATGAAAATACTTGTTGTTATTCCCGCATATAACTGCTCTAAGCAAATCGGAAGAGTTATTGAACAGTTTGATAAAAGTATAAGTGAATTATTTCATACAGTTTTAGTGATTGATAATAATAGTAAAGATAATACTTCTGAAAGTGCAATAGATGCTTTTAAAAAAAATCCTCAAATAAATAGTATTGTAAGTATCAATGAACAAAATTATGGTTATGGTGGCACCTTAAAAACAGGTTTTAAGTATGGGATTGAAAATGGGTTTGATTTTTTATTAATTCTTCATGGAGATGATCAGGGTAAGGTGAAAGATATGGTTCCCTATATTATTGATAAATCAATTAATCATTATGATTGCACCTTAGGTGCAAGATTTCATCCTAAATCTAAACTGGAAAATTATTCTTGGTTTAGAACTTTTGGAAATAAAGTTTTTAATAGAATTTTTGGATTTTTTTTGAAACAAAAAATTTTTGATTTAGGTTCAGGAATTAATATTTATAAATTAGAGAGCTTTAAGAATAAGGAATTTTTATATTTTACTGAAGATTTAACATTTGATTATTGCGGTATGATATCGCATTCTTATAGATCTAGAAAAATTAGATTTATACCAATTACTTGGAGTGAAGACGATCAAGTTTCAAATGTAAAAATCATAAGACAATCAATTAATACATTAAAAATGCTTGCTACCTATCTTTTAAATAAAAATAAATTTATGAAAACAGATAAATCTCTTCATAAAGACTTTAATTATGAAATAAATATAGTTTTTAATCAAAAGAAGTTTTCTAGCATATGAATTTAATAGAGATAATTAGTCATAGAGGTTTCTGGATAAAGGAAAATGAAAAAAATACAATTAATGCATTCAAAAAATCTTTTGAATTCGGGTTTGGAATAGAAACTGATGTAAGAGATAAAAATGGCAAAATAGTTATCTCTCATGACATTCCAAAATCATTAGAAAATTTATCTTTAAAAGATTTTTTAGAGATCTATAGTTCTTTTAAAATAAATATGCCTATATTCCTAAATGTAAAAAGTGATGGAATTAAAGAAATGGTAAGTGAATTATTAATACAATTCAAAGTTAATAACTATTTTTTATTTGATATGTCAATTCCTGAAATGAAAAAATATTCAGAGGGATTTCCAATAAACTTTTTAACAAGAATTAGTGATCTTGAGGAAATTCCTATTTTACTCGATAAATCAAAAGGAATATGGATTGACTCTTTTTATGGCAACTATCCTAAATTTGAGAATTTAAATAAATATATTAAAGGAAACTTCAAACTTATATTTGTATCACCTGAATTACATAATCGTAAAAATAATTCTTTCTGGAGAGAGTTAAAGAGTTGGCTATCATCAAATGATATACATATAAAAAATCAAAACATTTTCCTTTGTACAGATGATCCTTTACAAGCTCAAAAATTTTTTAATAGTTAAAATATTTAAATTTAAAAAATATTTCTAAGAAATTTTTTGACATTATTAAAAATAAATCTTATTTAACTATATATTTATCTTTTGGATTTGATGGATATTTTATAACCAAAAGTGTACTGTCTTTAAGGCATTCAAATGAAGAAATATCATTTGGTTCTAAAAGAATAATATCATTTTTATTAAGAGTCTCATTATGCATTTTTATTGATCCAAAAATAACCAAAGTTAATTCAAATGTTATTTTATGAATAGTTTTTGGTTCTTTCTCGCCTTTTTTATAATGTTTAATTCCCACTTCTATTTCCTTGGTTTTAAGGATTGACGGCTCAAAGTTGCCTATCAACCAACCTCTAATAAAATTTTCAAACTTAAATTTCTTCATGCTTAGTAAAACTATATCTTTTAATATTGCAAATCTTATTATTTATTTTATTAAAGTAAATTTTATCAATTAAATCATAATTAATTGCATTTGAAATTAATGAAAAATTGCAATAAGTAGACACATCATCATTTTTTGTTATTTTATCAATTAATAAATAGTGATCAGCTGCTGAAAGATTTTTTATATAAAATTCTTTAGTTAAATCTAGGCCCTTAATAATTTTTTTATCTGATAACTCTATGCTAATATCTTCTGAAAATAAAGATTTAATATTTTCAAACTCTCTATTCTTTAGCATTTCAAAATATCTATTAGTAAGCTCTATAAAGTTGTCCTTTTTATTATTTATATAACTAATAAAAGTTTTTTTTATATCTTCAGAGTAAAAATTATAATATTTATCAGAAGAAATTTTAGAATAAAATATTTTATGTTTTCTTATTATTAATTCGTTAAAACATGGAGCAATATAATATTTGTTATTGGTAAGTTCTCCCCTCAAGATATATTTCGAAAGGCAATTGGTCATCATTGTTCCATTTTTGAAATAATAAGTGCTTGTAAGAGCATTATTACTTATAGGAATTTTTTCTACAATTCTATTTATCGTATTATCATGATTAATTTCAGCATAAGACCATTTTAAATGGATAGATTTAAATCCAATAGTTCCTGCATCTGATTTATTATCCTTGAATAATTGCAAATGATCTTCTAAATTTACATCTATAAATTGATCTGGTGATGTCAATAAAAACTCTTCGTCTAAATTATATTGATCGATACCCATTAAGATTGCGCATGGAGCTCCTAAAGTATTTTTTTGAAGTCTAATAACTCTGATCTCACTCTTTGTATATAATTTAATAATCTTATCAATGTGAGTCTTAGAAATTAAGTTATCAGTTGAAATTATATAGTATCTTTTAGGGCCCTGATACTTTTCTAAGTGTTCTAAAGACCAAGCAAAAATAGATTTATTATTAACTATATCTAATATAGGAATAGAGTTTTCATTTAAATCATTAGGCTCGTAAATAGGTATTATTATATTTAGCATTTTTTATTACAATTATTTATGAATTCTATTATATTTTTGTAATTTACTTCCTCAGTATTTTTAACTTCTAATACATTCCCTCCTGAAGCTTTTGCTGCTTGAATACCATTAATATTATCTTCTACAATTACAACTTCTTCACTCTTTAATCCTAATTTATTTATTGCTTTTAAGTATATTTCTGGATCAGGTTTTGGTTTAATAACATCCTCATTTGACAAAAAAAAGTTAAAGTAATTTTCCAATAATGATAATCTCATCATATTTTTAATCGTACTCATAACGCTATTGGAAGCAACTGCTAATAAGTATCCCTCTTCCTTAAGTTTTGATAAAGCATATTGATGCAAAAATTTCGGTTTACAATTTATGTTAGTTAATTGTTCTGTATATTTCTGTTTTAATTCAGAAATTAAATCATGCAATTTAAAAGGAATGCGACCACTTCCCGATAAAAGCTCTAACTTTTTTTTAGTTGGTAATCCGTCGAAAGTTGATAAATGCTCTGTTAGCTCAATTTTAGCTCCAAAAATTTCTAATGCCTGATTTAAAGCATCATAGTGCCAATCCTTTGCATCAATTAAAACACCATCCATATCAAAAATTACTGCTTTTATTTTTTTGTTATTAGTTACCAATTTCATTCATTATTAATTTCAGTTTTCTAACCTAACATATTTATTTTATATTTATCTCTTTAATATATAAAATTGTAAGATAAGTAAGCTCTCGTAATTATCGTATATTGATGGAATCAAATCATAATTAACTAGAAAAATTTTCAAGAAATATATTCAAATCATCTGGAGTACCTAAACCATACATATTTCCTCCTCCATCATTATTTATATTAAATAAACCTACTTTAAAACCATCATTAATTAAGTACTTATAAACAGGTGCAACATAATACTCGCCTTTTGAAAAATCTTTTTTTTCGATCATTTTCCTAGCATAATTACAAAATAACTTTCCTTTATTGAAATTATAGATCCCTACAGTAGCTTCATCTGAAATAACTTCTTTCTCAACTACATCAAGTATTTTCCCTTCTGCACCAAATCTTATGTACGACCATTTTGGATCCTCAGCTTTCATAGTCATAATATATCCTGCATATTTAGATTTATCCCAACTATTAAGATAATCGTCTATTTTTATATCGATCCACTGATCTGAATTCGCTATCATTAATGATTGATTATTATTGATATATTTTTCAGCCTCCATAACTGTAGATGCTGCGCCATCTGTTATAAAATCTATTTCTTTTATTATTGGATTTATTGTTAAATTTGATAATAATTCCTTTAAATTATATTTTTCAGAATGTTGTTTTTGGACCACAAATATAAATTTATGAGGAACTTTTGGGGTGAGATTTTTTATTACCAATTCAATCATTGTTTTGCCATTAATTTCGATTAAAGGCTTTGGCTTTTTATAATTTGCTTTTGAAAATCTACTTCCCTTTCCAGCCATTGGGATTAAAATATTTAGCATTTTTTATAAATATATAGTAGATATTATTATATATAATTAATTAAAATAAATATAAATTATAGATATTAGTTATATTGAGTATTGATTAAATATACTCTCGAAAAAAATTTTTTTTAATAATAAAATATTATTAAAAAGTCTGAAAATAAATCTATTAATCTCGAAAATTATTTTAAATAAAAATTCGATTTACTTAAATGACTTTTTAGACATAAAAATCATAAATACTTTTTAAATGCTGGGCAAGATTAGTTTATATATTAAATTAAAGAAAATATTTTATATTTTTTAAATAAAGCGAAAATAAATAAAGATTATTCAGAAAAGATTTTCTCAAATTCGTTTACGAAAAGTTTTGCACCTTTTTTACTTAAGTGACTTTTATTAAAATAAAGATCATAATTTTCAATATCATAAGAATTTAATTTCTTTTCTAATAATGAGTATATATCAACAACTTTTATTTTTTTATCCTGTAGTGTTAATAGATACTGGTTGACTTTTTTTATATCATTATTTTCTCTCGGGTTAAAAATTTTCTTAATATCACATTTATTGTTGTACTTTGCATACCAGTTTGAACATATAGTAGGGTCAGATTGAATCACCGGTATTGGAGATACGATAATTAGTTTTCTTTTATTTTTTTGCAAATAGATATGTAAATCTTCAATTTCTTTTAAATAAGTTTTTAAATTTGTTTTGTTTTTTTTAAATCTAATATAAGAATTAGCTATTACTAACTGATCTCCTTCATTAGAAGAATCCAAAAAGAAATTTAAGTACTCATCAAATACTTTTTTGCAAAATTCATTACCTTTAGGTTTTAAATTTATATATTTCGTTGCCACACAACCCATCATAACAAAAGAGTTAAATTTAAAATCTTTTCTATACTTTGTTAGTTCTGCAGGAATAGGCATAAGTTGTTGATTATATGAACTTCCATAGAAATAAATCTGCGTTGAATTATCAATTTTTGAATATTGACCTTCTCTTTTAAACCAACAACTATTGAATAGTTTATATTCAGGAATCTTATTGACTCTTGAAGAAGTAGAACAATTTTCATAAGACCATAATACTTTTTCAGAATAGTTATCTTTTAATAACTTATTTCCTAAAAATAGATAATCTTTGAAATAGAGGCTTAAGGACGCTATAAAGGTAGCAGATCCAAATAGTGTAAACAAAGAACTAATAATTAACTTCCATTTTTTTTTAAATAAATTATTATTTCTAAAAGGCTGCTCGACATATTTATAACTTAATAAAGCCAAAAAATATATCACTGCATATTGGAAAGGTATTGTCCAAATTTGTATCCCAATTGTCCAAACGCTTATTGAAAGAACTGTCCAATGCCAAAGGTATAGAGAATAGGAAATTAATCCAATATGTTTAATAATATTATTAGTGAAGAGTTTATAAACATGGGTATCCTTTTTAATAGATAAAATTAATATAGATGATAAAAAAACCATAATAGATGTATTAATTAAAATATTGCTTTTAGGGCTTAACATTACTAAAAATATTGAAAATAAAATTATTGAACTAGGTATTGAAGATATTTTTTGAATTAAAGCATTATTTTTTCTATATAAGAGAAATAAAACACAGCCAATGCCCATTTCCCAAAATCTTGCTGGCATTAAAAAATAACTAGATAAAGGAAAATTTATATTCAAGAATATATAAATAACAAAAGATAAGGCAGAAAAAAATAACATTGAATTTAATAAAAATCTTTCCCCAAAATATTTTTGTCTGCTAAATCCTGAAAACCAAACGAAAAAAGGGAATAATAAATAGAATTGTTCCTCTAAATCAAGTGACCAAGTATGCGTAAAAGGATTTAGTATCGCTTCATTTGCAAAATAATTTGTAGATTGCTTAAGCAAATAAAAATTTGAAAAACCTAATAAACCTGTAATACCTGTGATATGGTCTTCCTGTGGAAATGGATCAACAAGAGTAATTAATATTCCAGTAATTAGACAAAAAATTAATAATGCTGGTAAAAGTCTTTTTATTCTTCTATGAAAAAAGCTTATGAAAAACTCAACAAAGTTTTTACTCTTTTTTCCCTCCAGTGAAAGGGTAAGTACAAATCCAGAAATTACGAAGAAAATATCAACGCCAAGAAATCCATTTGGTAATATTTTTGAAGAAGTATGATTTAAAATTACTGCAATTATGGCAAATGCTCTTAAGCCATCAATTTCAGGTTTATATTTTTCTTTAGAATATTGATATTCCATTTTAATAAATAGTTGAAGTTGATATTATCACTTAGCAAAACAGTATTTTTCATATTTGGCTGATATACCTCTATTTATTATAAAAAATCATAAATAAATATACTAAATGCTTTTCATATGAATGTATCTATTAACTTTTACATACTTAGAAAACTGTATTTTATGTCCACTATCTACTATATTAAGAAGACTCAATAACCATGTAATATCTAGTATTTAAGCTCATTTAGCTACTGAATGTGATGCACATTAGCAGGGATTAAGAATCTGAAAGGCTCAATAATTGTATTTTATTAGCAAAATTTAAATTTATTAAATCAAATGTAAAAGTAACAGGAATAAATATTCTTACTATCTTATTATGTTAGGAATAATATAAAATCTAATGGCAGTAATAGGGATATCTTGTTTCTATCATGATAGTGCAGCTGCATTAATTTCCGATGATGGTGAAATAATTGCTGCAGTTCAGGAAGAGAGATTAACTAGAAAAAAAAATGACTCTAGATTCCCATTCTGTTCTGTTGATTACTGTTATAAAATTGCAGAAGAAAAAAATATTGAAATTAAAGCGTACATTTATTATGAAAAACCTATCAGGGTTTTTATGAGGCTTTTGGAAACTTATTTTGATACTGCGCCTAGAGGTATCTCTTCATTTTTACCTGCAATGCAAACTTGGATAAAAGAAAAACTTTTCATTAAGGAAAATATTATTTCAGAAATAAAAATAATTGATGAGAAGATGGTTCCAGAAAAGCTCTATTTTTCAGATCATCACTTATCTCATGCAGCAGCAGCTTTTTATCCTTCACCATTTGAAGAAGCAGCAATTCTATGCATGGATGCCGTTGGAGAATGGGTAACTACATCTGCTTGGATTGGTAATAAAGAGAATATTGAACCAATTTGGGAGATTAATTTCCCCGACTCACTAGGGATGATATATTCATCTTTTACATATTATTGTGGATTTAAAGTAAATTCAGGTGAATATAAACTTATGGGTTTAGCACCTTATGGGAAGCCAGTTTACAAAGACTTGATCCTTAATAACTTAATAGAAATAAGAGATGATGGATCATTCAAATTAAATATGAAATATTTTAAATATCAGAGAGGTTTAAAAATGATATCTACGGCATTCATAAAACTTTTTAAAAAGCCGCCTAGGGATCCAAAAGATGAGATTAGTCAATTTTATATGGATATAGCTTCTTCGATACAAAATGTATTGGAAATGGTAGTTTTGCGCATTGCAAAAAATCTCAAACAGAAAACGAAAAAAAAATATCTTTGTCTTTCTGGAGGAGTTGCACTTAATTGTGTTGCGAATGGTAAGATTCTTGATCAATCTGGATTTGAAAAGATTTGGATACAACCTGCTGCTGGAGATGCAGGCTCAGCAGTAGGGTGCGCCTTAAATTATATATATAAATATACAAAAAAGGTAAGGAAAATTGATAAAAAAGATTCAATGAAATCTTCTTATTTAGGACCTGAATTTAGTAACGAAATGATCCAAAATTACTTGGATAAATTGAAACTTAAATATCATAAATTTGAAGACTCTGTTTTAACTAATAAAGTTTCAGAATATTTAATGCAAGGTAATATTATTGGCTGGTTTCAAGGGAAAATGGAATATGGACCAAGAGCCCTTTGTAATCGTTCAATAATTGGGGACCCAAGAATGAAAGATATGCAGCAAAAAATGAATTTAAAAATTAAATTTAGAGAATCATTCAGACCTTTTGCACCTGTAATACTTGATGAAGATAAAGAAGAATTTTTTGGGATTAAGGATGAATCACCATATATGCTTATAACAAGAAAATTGAATTCAAAGTATCTTAAAGATAGTAAATCCCAATCTAAATATTCAGGAATAGAACGTGTTAATGAGATAAGATCAACTTTACCAGCAATAACACACATAGATAATAGTTGCAGAATTCAAACTTTATCCAAGGAAAGAAATCCTCTATTTTACGAACTTCTTTCGAAATTTAAAGGTCTAACAGGTTGCCCAGTTTTGATTAACACTTCATTCAACGTTAGAGGAGAACCCATAGTTTGTACTCCTGGAGATGCACTAAGATGTTTTCATTTTACTAATATGGATTTATTGGTCATTGGTAATTTCTTAATTATTAAAGATGAACTTGAATCAGACATTAGTGAATATTTTCTCAAACCTTATTTAATAGAAGATTAATTAAATGACATATAATACAAAATCTCAATTAAGAAATGCTGGTATACTTTTTTCTTTAATACTATTTGTAGTATTTTTCCTAATTCCATATTTGATACATCAAGAATTTAAATCGATAGTTATTTTATTTTCATTAATAGTTTTTTCTTTATCTTTTTTAAGTCCTTACTCTTTACGGAAACCCTATAATTTATGGATAAAATTTGGTAACTTTTTAGGAAAAATTAATTCAACAATTATTCTTATTTTATTTTTTTATATTCTTGTTACTCCTGTAGCTTTAATTAGAAGATTATTTAATAGAATAATTTCAAAAAACAAAAGGAAATCACTTTATATGAAATCTGTAGTAAGCTATAAGAACTTTAATTTTAAAGACCAATTTTAATGAAATTGTTTTTAATACTAAAAGAAATTATAAAATATGCAGCTGTTAGGAAAAAGTACTGGCTAGTACCATTTGCAATTGCTTTAGTTGCTTTAGCTATAATTCTAGTCTCCTCTCAAGGGACAGTTGTCGCTCCATTTATTTATTCACTTTTTTAGTAATGAAAGAGGTAATAGATTTTTACAAAAATAATCCCTTCAATTTCTCAGAAGATATAAAAGTTTATTTTGATTCTATTAAAAACTCTAATCAAGTACTTGAATATGAAGACTTACATAAACTATTAAGTAATAATTTTAACTCTGAAAAAAATATCAAAAATATTATCGAATTTGGTTGTGGAACTGGTTGGCTTACTAATACTATTTCATATCACTATAAAAAAAACGTTCATGCTGTTGATTTTACAAAAAAGGCTCTTGAGACTGCTCAAGAAGTGTCTAAAAGATTAGAAATATATCCAAGATATACTGCTTCCAATATTTTCAGCTTTGAAGATTCTAATCTTTATGACCTGGTTATTAGTTTAGGAGTTTTACATCATACCATTGATTGTTATAAAGCATTTAAGAAGATAAGTTCTTTTGTTAAGAGGGGAGGTTTTATTTATGTTGGTCTATATCATTATTATGGTCGAAGGCCAATGCTAAAACTACTACAAGAATATTGTTATTGGCATGGTGAAAAGTCTGCTTATAATCTTTTTAAAAAAATGAATACTTCTATGAAAGATAAAGATCATAGTTATTCATGGTTTAGAGATCAAGTTATAAATCCTCATGAAACGCAACACACACTAAAAGAAATTTATTCTTGGATTAAAGAGATTGGATTTGAATTGGTTTCTACAAGCATAAATGAATATAAAAATTTAAAAAATTTTAGTAATGATAAATTATATCAATTAGAGAAAGAATTGGAAAATTATTCTTATGATAGAAATATAAAAGATCAAAAGTTTACACCAGGATATTTTACAATTTGCGCAAAGAAAATATAATCTTAAAAGTGAATAGCAATATTACAAAAAATGTCTTTACCGATAATCTTTTTATATTTTATCCACTTTGGTTTCCCATAATTTATTTATTAGTTATCGTAAATTTTCCATCGATAGCACCCTTTTTGTTTCTCTCAGTTTTATTCTTATTTGCAGAAACACATTTTGCTTCTACTTGGCTATTCTTTTTTGATAGAGAAAATTGGAAGTGGATAAAAGAAAATAGTTATAAATTGTTTATATTGCCAATATATTTACTTCTTGCAATTTTATTAATTTGGAAATTTAATAATGGTTTAGTTTTAATTTTTCATTACTTAGCTTCAGGTTGGCATGTTACTAAACAGAGTATTGGAATACAAAAATTATCAAAAAACAATAATTTCATAACTTCTTTTTTAACTTATGGAATTTCCTTTTTTTGCTTGGGAATAGGGCTTGCTAATCCCGGAATATTATCTTTTCGCTTAAGCGATAATTTAGTTAACTTGATTTTATTTACTCTTATGATTTTTTATTTATTATCAATAATTAAAATTTCGGATTCTGGAAAAGGTTTTTTTTCTTTTCTAACTGGAGTTTTTATTTATCTACCATTACTTTTCATAGATAATTTAGCATTAGCAACCTCCTTAGGAGTAGGGATGCATTGGTGCCAGTACTTGGCATTGATGTGGTCAATAAAAATAAAAAAAAGAAATGAAGTAAGAAATAAAATGAAAAATGAAATAAAGAATTCTTCAAAATTCTTTCATAATCTAAAAATTAATTTGGTGTTTGTTATGTTTTATTCATTTGTAATGACTTATTTAGCTTATTTAGGAATGCCAAGTCAAAATTTTATTAATAGAGATTATTCGATATTTTATGTAATACCTATTATATTTCAGCTTTATCATTTTTATATAGATGGTTTTATATGGCAATTCTCAAATAAACACATAAAAAAATCAGTAGGATCCTATATATTTTCTAAGCAAACTTGATGAAAAAAAGATTTTTATCTAGTATTTTTAATGTGAACATTCCTTTTATCAAATTTTCAAAAACATTTACAAAATCTTTTTTTTAATAAGAAAGTTAACAAGAAAAATATTATTTCGAAGAGATTTATTGAGCATATGATCTTTTTCAAACTTTTCGGGAGATATTTCGTATTATCTAAAAGTTCGAAAGAGGTATACGTTAGTCCATTTAATTATTAATTTTCTAATCGTGAGAGAACCAATTCTATTATAATAAAATTCAGTAATAGCATTTTCTATTAATTCGATTTGCAAGTTAATGATAAAAAAAAGAGATAAGAGTATTTCAAAGCTATTTATTTTAAATATAACAACCTTTTTACTTGTGCTTTTTGGGCCTGGAACCATATATAAATTTTATTTATTAACAAAGAACGCTCTACAAGAAGAGAATAAGACTTCTAATATAAAAGCATATTATCCTACTTATCAAGATAAGAATTTATCTAATCAGATTTTTCTAGAATTTGGGAAACTTAAAACCCAATATCGTTCTTTTGTTGGTTGGAGAAGAAATAAAGTAAAATTTAAATTTACTAATATCTCAGGTAAATATAATACACGTAAATCTTCTGGGGAAAGTATAAAAAAATCCTCTTGGTTCTTTGGAGGATCAACTATGTGGGGTACAGGTGCATCAGACACCCAGACTATTCCAAGCCATTTTCATGAATTAACAAATAAAAATGTATTTAACTTTGGAGAAACAGGCTGGGCATCTAGACAATCTCTTAACCAGTTAATTAGTTTAATAGGAGACGGACATATCCCAAATCAAGTTATATTTTATGATGGTGCTAATGATGTAAATCATATGTGTCGTTCAGAAATAAACCAAATACCAAGTCATACTTATGAAGAAACTTTTAGAAATATATTATCTAGTAATCTTAAAGGTAGAGAAAAAAGAAATGATATTCCTCAAGGAATATTTAATTTCATCTCAGCACCATATTTAAGAATAAATAAAAAATTAAACATAATTAATCTAGCAGTTAATACAAATTCGGCAGAAACTTATAATTGTCATATTGATCAAAATAAATCTAAAGCCATAGCAAAACATCTAATAAATAATTGGTATACAGCATATCTTATATCGAAACAAAATAATTCTAAATTTTTAGGTATACTACATCCTAATATTTTTACTTCTAATGTTAGATATGATTATTTCACTAAATCAGAACAAAAGGGTCTTATTACTTTTAAACAAAATATGAATGCAGTATATCCTGAAATTCTTAAAGAAATTAAACAAGCTTGTGTTTATGATGAAGAATTTTGTAAGAGTTTAGTTGATGGAACTGATTGGCTAAAGAATGAGGAGAATATTTTTATAGATTTTGCCCATATAAATAGCAGAGGTAATCAAATTATCGCAGAAGAAATCGCAAAATTAAATAA
>CESP01070336.1_pt1 | contig 15527 bp, 18 predicted proteins | sample 531211 | NCBI WGS metagenome assembly CESP01 (sample SAMEA2622074, study PRJEB7988) | marine metagenome | biome: marine biome (ENVO:00000447); feature: surface water layer (ENVO:00002042); material: "saline water (ENVO:00002010), including plankton (ENVO:xxxxxxxx)" | depth 5 m | reverse complement strand
AATTTCGTATAAATTTTGTTTAACATGATATACGACCATAATAAAAAGAAATAATGGATTCATTTGAAATTAACAAAATTATTGCAGCTGTACTTCTAATTGCCCTAATAGTAATAGGAATAGGTAAAATTTCAGACATTGCTTTTCATGTAGATAAACCTGAGAAATCGGCATACAAGGTAGAAATTCAAGTAAATAATTCTGAAACAAATTCAAAAGTTGAGAAAGTTGTTGAAAAAATTGATATTGCCGCGTTATTAGCATTGGGTGATATTTCTCACGGAGAAAAAGTATTTAAAAAGTGTGCAGCATGTCATTTAATAAACAAAGGTGGAAAAAATAAAATTGGACCAGCTCTTTATGGAATTATTGGAAGAAAAGTTGCATCGAAAGAGGATTATAAATATTCTAAAGCAATGGCATCATATGACAAAAACTGGACATTCGAAGAAATGAATGGGTATCTAAAAAAACCTCAGAGCTACATTAAAGGAACCAAAATGGCTTTTGCAGGATTGAGAAAGGAAAAAGACAGAGCATCAGTTCTTCTATATCTAAACCAAAATTCAGACAACCCATTACCACTACCTTAGTTTTCCAAAACAATATAATAATATACTTTTTTGAACATGTACTCTGTTTAAAGCTTGCTGCCAAACATGAGAATTTTTTCCTAAAAAGACTTCATTGTCGACTTCTTTGCCTCTAGGCAAACAATGTAAAAAAATACAATTTTTTTTTGCATGTTTCATTAATTTATTATTTATTATATATTTTTTAAATTGTTCAATTTTTTTCTTCTTATCAACTTTATCGTTCAAGGATATTACTTTATCTGAAAAAACTACATCCGCTCCTAAAACAGCTTTTTTTGGATCATTATATATATAAATTTTTTTATTATTTTTTTTTACCCAGTTTTTAATATTTTTTTTTGGTTCAAATTTTTTAGGACAACCGATACTTAACCTAAATGAGAATTTTACAGAAGCGGATATAAGACTTTCTAAAACATTGTTAGAGTCTCCTATCCAGCAAATTTTCAATTTAGATATGGGTCTTTTTTTTATTTCTTCAACAGTAAAAACATCTGATAATACTTGTGTTGGATGAGATGAAGGACTTAGACCATTTATAATTGGAATAGTCAAATATTTCTTAAAATCATTTATTTTTTTATCACTATCTGTTCTGAACATAAATCCATCACCATAGGTAGAAAGTATTTTTGCTGTATCAGCTATACTTTCACCTCCTTGTCCCAAATGAAGTTCATTTGATCTAAGAGTTAAAGTGCCTCCTCCAAGCTGTTTAATAGCCAAATAGAAGCTTATTCTAGTCCTTGAGCTTGCCTTTTCAAACATTTGAACTAACATTTTACCTTTTAAAGGTGATCCCTTATCTGCCTCTAATGTGTTTAATTTCTGTCTAGATTTTTTTCTTTTTTTTGCATCAATAATAATTTTTCTAAGATCTTTAGCAGGAATATCTTTTAGGTTAATAAAATGTTTCATTTTAGTTAAGTTCCTTGCAAACTTTGCTTATAGCCTTTAGAGCAAAATTAATTTCACTTTTTTTTACATTTAATGGCGGAAGTATTCTAATAACATTTTCAGCAGCTCTGATCGTTAGTAATTTATTTTCCATTAACTTTTTTATGAAAATTGTTTGATCGGTGAAAAGTTGCAAACCTATCAATAAACCAACCCCTCTTACTTCCTTTATTAATTTAGGATATTTTTTTTGTAATTTATTTAGATTGCTAATAAAATATTTTGACATTTTATTAACATTTTTAAGTAAATTTTTATTAATTTGGTCTAAAACTGCATTTCCAACAGCCATTGCTAATGGATTTCCACCAAATGTAGACCCATGAGTACCTGGAACCATTGCTTTTGCAACTTTTTTTCTCATTAAGACCGCTCCTAACGGAAATCCACCTCCAATACCCTTTGCAATTGGAACTATGTCGGGTTTAACGTTAGCATATTCAAATGCAAAAAATTTTCCAGATCTACCTATACCACATTGAACCTCATCTAATATTAAAAGTATGCCCTTTTTATTGCATAGATCTCTAATTGCTTTTATACACCAAACTGGAATAACTTTTATCCCCCCTTCACCCATGATAGTCTCGATCATTATTGCTGCCGTATTCTTATTTATTAGTGTCTTGAGTTTTTTATGATCTCCAAATTTAAAATGATCAAAACCAGGTATTTTTGGACCAAAACCTTGTATCATTTTTTTTGAGCCACTTGCATGAGTAGCAGCAAGTGTTCTGCCATGAAAAGAATTTTTTATACAAATTATTCTAGTTTTATGGGGTTTGCCAATTGAAAAGAAATATCTTCTAGCTATTTTTATTGCAGTTTCTGTTGCTTCAGCTCCACTGTTCTGAAATATTACAGAGTCTGCGAAAGTTTTTTTTACTAATTTTTTAGCAAGTTCCTCGCCTTCTGGTATTTTAAAAGCATTAGAAACATGCCATAATTTTTTCGATTGTTTGTATATAGCTTTTATTAAATTTTTATTTGAATGACCCAAGGAGTTAACTGCAATCCCTTGAACAAAATCTAAATATTTATTTCCATTGGATGAAGTTAAAAAACTTCCTTTGCCACTGGAAAATGACAAATTTTTTCTTTTATAATTCTGTGCCAAAGCGCTCATATTTATTTATAATTTTTTTTTGTTTATTTCACAGTTAAAAATTTCAACCTCAAGTTATATTTTTTATCTTGTGAACAAATTTGAAATAATTAATCTTTTATTATTTTAATTTGCAACATCATGTTATATTTTAAAATATTAATACCAAATGTAGTATATTATGAGTTGGACTGATGAAAAAGTTAATAAATTAAGAAACCTTTGGGGTAAAGGTCAAACTGCTAGTCAAATTGCAGAAATTATTGGTGGAGTATCTAGGAATGCAGTTATAGGAAAAGCCCACAGATTAAATTTATCAGCAAAGATAAAGGCAAGATCTATAAAAACATCTCAAAATATAACTTCAAGAAAAATTGATAATAACGTTAGATTTAAGGGTAGGAAAGTTAAATTTAAGTCTCTTTTATTGGATAAAAATTTTGAGCCTGCTAAAAATTTAAACTTAGAGGAGTTAACAGAAAATACATGTAAATATATGGAGGGTGATCCTGATAAAAAAGACTCGTCTTTCTGTGGAAGAAAAACCGTTGAAAAATTTTCTTACTGTCCACTGCATTTGATGGTGGTTTTTCAGCCAAAAGGTAAAAAAGATGAAATTATAGATAAAGATGAAGAAGTGCCAAAATTTATAGAGAAAAAAATAAAGTCCGCTTAATTCAAAATTTTATTTATTGCCCTCTCATATTCCTCATTGGTCAAAACACCGTTATCTCTTAATTCCTTAAGCTTAATTATTTCCTCTGAAATTTTAATTTTATTTTGATCATTTATTACATTTCCACTTTCGTTTTCCTCTTCTGAATTTTCATTCAAATTTTTATCTTTTATATTTCTTCTAGACTCGATTCCCATACTAATGGGTTTTGCAGAAATAAAAATTACTGCTAATAATAATATAATACAAATACCTATAACTAAAAATTGTGTCATTTTAATTTAATCTTATAATTTATTTGCAAATTGTCCTCCTGTTCTCCAATTGTAACTATATTTATCAATCTCTGTTTTAAATATTCTAGGAGTTTCTAATCCAATATCTAAATTAGTTTTGTATATTCCTGACCTAATATTGTCATATTTTAAAAGCTTCAACTGGTCTTCGGTTAATAAAGGTTTTGGTAATAATTGTAATATTTTAGCAGTGAATGAAGCTATTGGAAAAGGAAGTGGAAATAATATTCTTTTTTTATTTAAAGATATTAAAAGATTTTGAATTATTTCTTTAAAAGATAATACTTCTGGTCCAATACATTCTAAAATTAAATTTTCTTCTTTGATTTTAATCATCTCAAGAATTATATTAACTAAATCACTGACATGTATTGGAGAAAAGTTAGTTTTTCCACCATAATAAAGTGGCATTACAGGAAGTCTATTTAATAATGACATAAAATTTGTTGTGAAATTGTCATCTACTGAGTAAATTATTGATGGTTTCAATATAATATATTTATTAAAATTTTTAATTATTTTGTTTTCTCCATCTAATTTAGACATTGCATACTTACTGTCTTTTGCTTTTTCTATACCTAATGAAGACATGTGAATAAATCTATCCAATTTATATTGATTTGCTTTTTGTGATAACATGTCTGGAAAATCTGTATGAATGGTTTTAAATTGATCTCGCTTTTTCTCATAAAGTATTCCAATTAAGTTTATACAAATTGAACATTTTCTCATTAATAGATCTATTTTTTCGTCAGCAAGATTGCCTATTTCAACTAAATCTAAGTATCCTGGATTTGCTTGTGTCTTTAAAATATAGCCTGCTCTATGAATATTTCTTGTTACAGCTGTAATTTTATAATTATCTTTAGATAACCTTCTAATTAAATTTCTGCCAATTTGGCCAGTTGCACCGAATAGTAGAATTTCTTTTTGTTTCATGTATATATTTTTTTAGATGAATTTAGATATTAAATTACACAAGGAAGATTTGCCAGATCAATTAGAGCTAGGTGACAAAATAGCTGTAGATTGTGAATTTATGGGATTAAATGTAGAGAGGGATAATCTATGTTTGGTACAAATTTCCACAGGAAATAACGATGCTCATATAGTTCAGCTGAATAGGCAGACATATAATGCTCCGAATCTAAAAAAAATCTTAAATGACAATAGTATAAATAAAATTTTTCACTATGCGAGAGCTGACTTACAGTTTATAAAAAAATATCTAAGTACTGATGTTATAAATATAAATTGTACAAAAATAATGAGCAAACTAGCTCGTAGTTATAGTGACAAACACGGTTTAAAAGATTTGATTAAAGAATTTGTTGGCGTTGATATTAGCAAAAATCTACAATCATCTGATTTTGGAGGTGAATTATCAGATAAGCAATTACAATATTGTGCTAAAGATGTAATTTATCTTCACAAAATATACTTTGAGCTAAAAAAAATTTTATTAAGAGAAAAAAGAAAATATCTTTATGATGATGCAATAAAATTTATTCATTGTAGGGTAGATTTAGATTTAGCATCATTTACTTCTGATATTTGGTCTCACTAAAATGAAAAATAATAAAATAAAGATCATTGCAAAGAATGTTTTGAAATACGAAATTGAAGCAATAAGTAATCTTAAAAAATCAATTAATGAATCTTTTATAAAATTAGTTAAAGCTATTATTGATTGCAAAAATGGAAAAATAATAATTTCTGGTGTTGGAAAAAGTGGAATTATAGCTAGAAAATGGGCAGCGACATTTTCATCCACAGGAACTCCATCATTTTATTTAGATGCGCTTAACGCAAGTCATGGCGACCTAGGGCAAATAACATCTAATGATATGGTCGTATTAATCAGTAACAGTGGACAAAGTCAGGAACTAAAAAATATAATTCAATATGTTTCAAGAAATAAAAATATAAAATTAATAGGTATCACATCAAAAAAAGACTCAATTTTATATAAAAACTCAGATATTAAATTTTTAATGCCAACTATGAAAGAAGCTGGACCAGAAAATATTGTTCCAACGTCCTCAACAACTGCACAATTAGCATTAGGTGATGCAATTTCAATTGCTTGCATGAATTTCAAGAAATTTACTAAATTAGATTTTAAAAAATTTCATCCAGGAGGATCTTTGTCTTTAAAACTTAAGACTGTAAGCGATTTGATGGTTACTGGTAAAAAGTTACCAATAGTAAATGAAAGTGTAAAAATGAAGAATGCATTAAAGATTATTGAAAATAAAAAACTTGGAGTTTTGATAGTTAAAAACAAATTGGGAAATATAACTGGTATCATAACGGATGGAGATTTAAAAAGAATAGCTCAGAGATTTAAAAAATTTGACGAATTAATAATAAAAAAAGTCATGAAAAAAAATCCGTATAGTGTAGATGTCGATACTTTAGCTGCTACAGCTTTATCAATCATGAACTCAAAAAAAATTACATCGTTATGTGTGCATAAGAACAAAAAAATAAAGAAAATTATAGGAATTGTCCACATGCATAAGATTTTGCAGTCAAATATTAATTAATGTCTATTAGATCACTGCTTCAGTTGATACTCTTTTTGTTAATTATAATTATCATAGGTAGTATATATTTTTTTTATTTTTTTAAGATACCGGATAATCAGAAAATTGTGATGGATAATATTTTAGTTGAAAAAGTTGATAATACTACAGAAACTGATCGAGAACTTCTTGAGAACGCAAATCTAGAAAAAAATGAAGTAATTACGCAAAGTGATAAAAATTTAAAGAATTTAAATTCTGAAAAAGTTAAGTTAGATACTAATAAAAATATAAATAATTTTGATGACAGCAAAAATATCACTAAAGATATAGAGTATATTACCACTAACAACAAAGGTGAAATTTTTAAAATTTTAGCTAAATATGGAAATACTAATAGAGAAGACAAAAATATTTTAAATCTTGAAGTTGTTCAAGGTACAATAACATCCAAAGAAAAATCTGAAATATATATATCCTCAGATTATGCAAATTATAATTATACAAATCAAAATTCAAAATTTTACAGTAATGTACAGATAAAATATGACAACAAGATAATAAATTGTGATAGTTTTGATTTAATAATTAAAGACAATATTGCAGTGGCTTATGACAATGTTATAGTTAAAGATAATAAATCTATAATGAGAGCTGAAACAATTACTTTAGATTTGATTACGAAAGATATAGAAATAAATTCTAAGGAAAAAGTAAAAATTATAAAAAATTAATGGCATTAATAAAAAAATTTCGGATAAAAAATTACAAGGGGAAAGAATCGATCGTTGAATTAAAAAATATCTCAGTTTTTTACAATAAAAGACAAATCCTTGAAAATTTGAATTTAAAAATAAATAAGCAAGAAATATTAGGAATGCTGGGTCCAAATGGAGTTGGTAAATCTACTATTTTTAATTTAATTACTGGATTAAAAAGCCCTAATTATGGAGATATTATTATTGAGGGTATTAAGTGCACGAGCTTTCCAATCAACGAAAGGTTTAACAAATTCAAGTTAGGTTTAGTGCCTCAATATGGTGGTTTAATTCACGATCTAACATTAAGAGATAATTTAAAATTAGTTGCTGAAATTCACATCAAAGAAAGTGAATTGAGAGAAATTAAAATAAATAAATTAATTTCTCAATTTGAGTTCGAGCCTCTTTTGAACATAAAAGCCAAACATTTGTCTGGGGGACAGAAAAAGAAACTTGTAATTGCCATGGCTTTGGTAAATGATCCTAAGATACTTCTTTTAGATGAACCATTTGCGGCTTTGGATATATTAACAATTAAAATGTTACAAGAAATTATTCTGAATTTGCAATCAACAGAAGAAATTTCAATAGTTGTTTGCGACCATCAAGCAAGGGATTTATTAAATTGTGTAGATAGAGCAATTATTTTATCAAACGGTAAAATTATAGCTTCAGGTAGTCCGAATGAAGTAATAAGTGATACAGAAGCAAAAAATCAATATTTTGGAGATGAATTTAATATAAATTAATTCATCAATGACAAATTTTATTAAAATAGAAAACAAAATTAATTCCTACGATAAAAAAATACAAGTTAGTGGAGATAAAAGTATATCTATAAGATGTGTTTTATTAGCCTCACAAGCAATAGGGAAATCAAAGATTTACAATCTTTTAGAATCCGAAGATGTAAGCAATTCTTTAAAATCTATAAAAAAACTTGGGATAAATTATAAAAAATATAAAAATTACTACGAAATAGAAGGTCTGGGAATAAACGGATTTAAAAAAAAAAAATTTATAGAAATCAATGCTGGTAATTCTGGAACATTTGCAAGATTGGTTCTGGGATTACTTGTAAATTATCCAGGTGTTGTTAAAATTTCGGGTGATAAAAGCTTATCAAAAAGAGATTTTTCAAGAATAACAATACCTTTAAGTCAGTTTGGCACAAATATAGTTAACTCAAAAAATAGTCTACCTGTTAAAATTTCAGGTACAGAGTACTTAAGACCAATAGCTTACATTGAAAAACTAGGGAGTGCACAATGTAAAAGTTCTATTATGTTTGCTGCTTTAAAAACACCGGGCATTACTAGGGTTAAAGCTAAAAAATCAAGAAATCATACAGAAATTTTATTAAAAAATTTAAAAGTTCCAATAAAGATATCGAATAGAAAAAATTATGATTTATTTGAGATCAAAGGCCCAGTTAATTTTAGTGGATTTGAATATGTAGTTCCAGGTGATATTAGTTCTAGCGCATTTTTTTTAGTAATGACACTATTGTCAAAAAATTCAAAATTAAAAATAATAAATGTTAACATAAATAAAAGTAGAACAGGTATTATTAAAATATTAAATAAAATGAATGCATCTATTTTATTAAGTAATAAAAGAATATATAAAGGGGAGTTAATTGCTGATATAGTTGTGAAAAATTGTAATAATCTTATTGCAATTAACTGCCCAAAAAATTTAAATAGTTCAGCAATAGATGAATTTTTAGTAATTTTCTTAGTTGCAGCTAAAGCTAAGGGAGTTTCTACATTTAAAGATCTGGGCGAATTAAATAAAAAAGAAAGCCCAAGACTTGATATAGCAATAAATTTTTTAAAAAAAATTGGTGTAAAAACAATTAGAAAAGGTAATGATTTAAAAATTTATGGAAACCCAAATTTAAATTTAAATAAAGACTATATAGTTAAAAATTTCAGAAAAGACCATAGAATATTTATGATGTCTTGCGTAGCTGCTCTCACTTTAGGTGGTAAATGGACTATTCACGATAAGGACTCTGTTAAGAGCTCTTTTCCAAGATTTTTTGAGATAATCAAACAGTTAGGTGCAAAATTAAATTGAAATATAGAAGAAATATAATAACTGTTGCTATAGACTCCCCCGCAGCTGCAGGTGCTGGGACGCAAGCTAAGTTAATATCTAAAGAATATAATCTTTTATATTTAGATACAGGAAAAATCTATAGACTAATAGCTAAGTTGAAGTTAGATAATAATAAAAAATTTAATTATAAATTTTTAAGAAAAAAAATCAAAAATATCAAAATTAAAGAACTTAATAAAAAAAACTTATTAAATAATAAGGTGGCATATACTGCCGCTATAATTGCCAGAGACATAAAAATTAGAAATATTATAAAAAAATTTCAAATAAAATGTGCTTATAACCCACCTAAAAGATTTTTTGGTTCCGTCTTAGATGGTAGAGATATTACTTCAGTAATTATGAAGAAAGCAACTTTTAAGTTCTATATTACTGCCAATTTAAAGATTAGAGCAAACCGAAGATTTATTGAATTTAAAAAATTAAATAAGCAAATTACATATAAAGAAGTATTAAAAAGCCTTAAAAATAGGGACTATTTAGACAGGAATAGAAAATATAATCCATTAAAAAAAACTAAAGATTCGATCTTGATTAATACTTCCAAATTAAGTAAGAAAGCGTGCTTTAAAAAAATTAAAGGTATAATGGATAAAAAACTAAAAGCTTAATGGAAATTTACAAAGATCTTAATTCAGCAGAAAATCAACAATTTGAGAAACTACTTAACTCCCAGTTATCTAAAAATAAAATTGAAGAAGGTAAGATAATTGATGGAAAAGTTACAAAAATAACAGACAAATTTGTATTTATATTCATAGCTGGATTAAAAAGTGAGCCAATTATAGATACAAATGAGCTTAAAATGATCGGGTTAAAAGATAAAATAGAAATAGGACAAAGTATACCTGTTTTGTTAGAGAAGATTGAAGACAAAAATGGTGAAGTTGTTGTTTCAGCTCTTAAAGCACAGAAAATCAAGGGGTGGTATAAATTAGAAAAAGCTTATGAAGAAAATCAGTCAATAATTGGAAAAATAACATCAAAATGTAAGGGTGGAGTAATTGTTGAACATATTGATACTGGTTCACTTATGTTTTGTCCTGGATCGCAAATAAGTGACAAACCTTTAAAAAATATTGACCATTTAATAGGGGTTGAACAAAAATTTGCGATTATTAAATTAGACAAAATAAGAGGAAATGCATGTGTATCAAGAAGACAGATAGTTTCAACGAATAAAAGAGAAGATAAAGCAAAAATAATCGAGAAGTTTAAAATTGGAGATATTATTAAAGATGCTGTTGTAAAAGGATATTCATCTTTTGGATGTTTTTTTGAAGTTAATAACGAAATTGATGTATTAGTTCATCTTCAGGAAATTTCTTATTCTAGAGTTAATCATCCTGATGAAATATTTAATGTTGGAGAAAAACATAACTTAAAAGTTATTTCTATAGATAAAGAAAAACTTCAAATAGGTTGTTCAATAAAACAATTATCTCCAGATCCCTTTGAGCATATTTCAAATTATGAAATTGGTAAAAAATATAAGGTTAAAGTTGATAAAATAACTGATTACGGTTGTTTTTGTTCACTAGAGCCAGGTCTTAGTACTTTGTTACATAGTAGTGAAATCAGTTGGACTAAAAGAAATGCAGTACCAAAAAAATTATTCAAGGTTGGGGATATGATTGACTGTGTTATTACAGAAATTGATAAAGAAAAAAGAAGAATTGCAATTTCACACAAGCTTACAATAGAAAATCCGTATGAAACTTTTAAAAATAAATATCCTGAGGGAAGTACTGTTGATGGAGTTATCTCAAGTTTTAACGAATACGCTTTATACGTTAAGCTTGGTGAATTTGATATCGATGGTTTTTTGCATGTAAACGATTTAAGTTATCTAAATAATGGAGAAGATGAATTAAAAAAATATAAGAAAGGTGAACAAATAAAAGTTAAAGTTTTGGAAATTAAAAAGGATGAACAAAAAGTTAGAATAGGTTTAAAACAACTTGAAAAAGATCCTTTCGATTGGTTTAAGGATAAAAAAGTTAATGACACTTTAACTGTACAGGTTATATCCAGTGACAATAAAGGGCTAATAGTTAAACCTGAAAACTGTGAATTGGAGTTTTTAATAAAAAAATCAAATATAGCGGTAAATTCTGCAGATGCGAGACCATCGCGATTTGTTGGTGGTGAAAGAATAGATGCAGCAATATCTGAACTAAATTTAGATAAAAGAAAAGTAAGTTTAAGTATTAAGTTACTTGAAGAACTTCAAAATAAAGAGGCTGTAACCAAATTTTCTAGCCCATTGAGTGGAAAAAATCTTCCGTTCTCCTCATTATCTGAGAAATTGGAAGATAAGAAAAGCAAGGATAATGAGTAAATAATTGCCAACAAGAAAGTCAGATTTAGTCAAAAAATTATCAGATTATTACCCAAATTTTTTAAAAAGAGATTTAAATAAATTAGTTGAAATTTTTATTTCAGAAACAAAAAATTCTTTAAAGAGACATGAAAGAGTGGAGCTTAGAGACGTATTTACAATTGAGACTAAATTACAAAAAGCGAAGAATGCAAGAAATCCAAAAACCAACGAAAAAATATTTGTAGACAAAAAATATACAATTCATTTTAGAGCATCAAAAATGTGGTCAAAAAAAATAAATGAAAAATAATAAATTATTTGTAGCTTGTGATACAAAAAGTATAAAAAAAGTTAGGAAAATTATAAAAGAAACCCAGAACAATAAATTAATCGTAGGCTATAAGTTTGGTTTAGAATTTTTAAATTCAAAAGATGGAAGGAGATTTGTAAAAAACTTAAAAAATAAAGTTACATTTGGAGATTATAAATTTTCAGATATACCGAACACTTGTGCTTCAGCTATCAAATCTGTTAAAGATTTAAAATTTAATTATTTAACAATACACATTAATTGCGGATTAAATTCACTTAAGGCTGCAAAAAAAGTTGTGGGAAGAACTAAATTGGTAGGAGTTACCGTCTTAACATCATTGAATAGACAATCAATAAAAGAAATTGGTTTTGAAAAGAAAATAAAAGATTTAGTATTACATCAAGCCAAATTAGCTAATAAAGCTAAACTAGATGCATTAGTTTGTAGCGCTCAGGAAGTAAAATTAGTAAAAAAAGTGTTTAAAGGAGAAATTATAACTCCAGGTATAAGATTTAATTCAAAATTTAACGATCAAAAGCGAACATTAACACCTAAAGATGCCTATGACAATGGAAGTGACTGGCTTGTAATAGGTAGGCCAATTACAAGAGGTAACTTAAAAAAAAACATTAAAAATTTAATAAATCATCTTGATTAGATATGGAAGCAAAAGTTTGTGGAGTAAAAGATTATAAAACTTTAAATTATTTATTAAACCATAAATATCCACCTAAATTTATTGGCTTTATATGTAATTATCCAAAATCTAAAAGACATTTAGATTTCAAAAAACTTGAAAAACTTATAAACTTTAACAGAAAACCAAATATAAATTTTGTATCTGTTTTAGTAAGTCCTAAAAAAAATTTTTTAAAAAAAATTAGTAAATTGAAATTTGATTATTTACAGTTATACGACGTAGACCCAAAAGAAACTTTAAGAATTAAAAATGATCTAAATGTGAAAATAATTAGCTCAATTACTGTCCAGAAAAAGCAAGATGTTATGTTATATAAAAAGTACAAAGATATCTCTGAAATTATTTTATTTGATAGCAAAGGTTATGAAAAATCACTAAAATTTAACCATAAATTTTTAAAAGATATTTCTGATAATATAACTACAATGCTTGCTGGTGATATTAAATATAACGAGAAACTTGATAAATACAAGAAAATAACCGATATTATTGATTTATCAGGTAGCTTGGAAACTAATGGAGAAAAAGATATTTCGAAGATAAATATTTTTTTAAAAAACATTACTAATTTAAAAAAATGAAATTAAAAAAAAATATTCCTCTTATAGATCAGCATGATAAAAAAGGATTTTGGGGAGGTAAATTTGGTGGAAGCTATATACCTGAAACACTTAAAAAACCTGTTGAAGATCTAACTAGAGAATTTCAAAAACTTAGAAAAACTAAATCCTTTATAAAAAAAAGAGATTTTTATTTTAAAAACTATGTAGGCACACCTACAAGATTAATAAAATTAGATAAATTATCTAGACATTTAGGGGGAGCTGAAATTTGGGCAAAAGTGGTTTCGGATGCAAATGGAGGGGCGCATAAGATTTATAATGCTACAGTTCATGCACTTATATGTAAAACTATGGGTAAAAAATACATAGTAGGAGATACTGGTGCTGGGTATGCAGGAAAAATGCTGAGTATGGCAGCTAAGAAATTTGGTCTTAAATGTAAAATTTTTATGGGTGCTAAAGACATTAAAAGGCAAAAGCCAAATTGTGATGCAATGAAAAAAAATGGTGCAGAAATTGTTCCCGTGACTACTGGAAGTCAAACTTTAGTAGATGCTGTTAGTGAATGCATGCGTTATTGGGTTTCAAATTGCGACACTACACATATGTGTGTTGGATCTACTGTTGGACCAAACATTTTTGTTAAAATATGTGGTTGGAGTACAGCCCAAATATCAAGAGAGCTAAAAACTCAATTATTATTTGAATTTAAGAAGATTCCAAAAAAAATCAAATTAATTAATTGTGTTGGTGGGGGAAGTTCAGCCTATGGATTTTGGAGCGAATTTGTTGATTTTCCAAAAGATCAAGTAGAATTAATTGGGGTTGAAGCTGGAGGTCCAAGGAATTCAAAACTACATGCTGCACCATTAAGTCGTGGTGCAAAATTAGGAATTTTACATGGCGCTGCTTCTTATGTTTGTCAAAATAATGAAGGTCAAATAAATGAAACAGAGTCTATAAGTGCAGGCTTAGATTATCCTGGTGTAAGCCCGATTCACTGTTTTCTTAAAGATACAAAAAGAGCAAAATATACGTTTGCAACTGACGAAGATGCTTTAAATGCTTATAAAATAGTAACAAAATTTGAAAAACTTAACCCAAGTCTAGAACCAAGTCATGCGTTTGCTGAAGCTATAAAGATTGCTCCAAAATTAAGCAAAGATAATATTATAATCGTTAATTCTTGTGGAGATGCAAAGAAAGATAGAGACATTTTAAAACAAAGATTGGTCAAAAAATGAGTTCACCAATAAGTTTGGCTTTCATAAAAGCCAATTCAAACAATAGACCCGCATTATTAACTTATATTGTTGCAGGTGATAATACAAAAAAAAAAACTTTAGAAATTTTAAAGGCAATTTCAAATTATGTCGATATTTGTGAAATTGGATTTCCTCATAACACACCAATTGCCGATGGAGGACAAATACAAACGAGTGCTTATAGAGCAATCAAAAACGGAATTAAAATTTCTGACGTCTTTGATATAGTAAAAAAATATAAAAAAAATAAAAATGCAAAACCCGTAATATTAATGGGCTATTATAATATGATTTACCAATACAATGAAATTAAATTTTTAAAAAAGTGTAGAGATGTGGGTGTCAATGGTATTATAGTCGTCGACTTACCATGGCCTGAAAATAAAAAATTTGCAAACACATGTAAAAAATATTCTATTAGCTTTATACAGTTATTATCACCGACAACTTCATTGGAAAGATTGAAAAAGATTGTAAAAGATTCTCATGAAATGATTTACTATATAAGCATGTTATCTACAACAGGTGGAAAATTGAAAGTTTCTCCAAAAGAAATTTTGTCAAAATATAAAAAAATAAAAAAAATAAATCCACAAAAAAAATGTGTTATTGGATTTGGAATAACAGAAAAAAATATCTCTAAACTTAAATCTTCAGATGGTTTGGTTGTTGGAAGCCAAATAAGTAAAGAAATATCAAGGAGTTTAAACAATAGACAAAATCCTGTTACAAATGTAAGTAAACTTGTAAAGAAATTAAAAAATAAAATTATATGAATTGGATTACAAAAGCTTTAAGCCTAGGTGAAAAGATAAAAAAGGTTTTAAAAAAAAGACCTTCAAAAGAAGATATTGCAAATTCAGACTGGACTAGCTGTTGCAAAGGTCCAATACTAAAAATAGATCTAGAAGAAAATTTATGGGTATGTAACTCTTGTGGAAAACATCATAGAATAAATTGTAGACAAAGATTTGATATTATCTTCGGAAAAAATGCATATGAAATTTTTGATACACCAATACCCACAGAAGATCCACTTGGATGGGTAGATACCAAATCTTATAAAGAAAGATTAGAATCTGCTAGAAAGAAAACTAAGCAAAATTCAGCAGTAATGATTGCTAAAGGTAAAATAAATGGAATTGAAATTGTAGCGGGTGCAATAAATTTTGAGTTCATTGGTGGTTCTGTTGGAGCAGCTGAGGGTGAGGCTATTATTTATGGAGTTCAGCACGCAATTGATAACCAAACACCATTTGTTTTTTTTCCTTGCGGTGGAGGACAAAGAATGTTTGAGTCTCCTATTGCGCTTGCAAATAT
>CESP01152772.1_pt1 | contig 15546 bp, 3 predicted proteins | sample 531211 | NCBI WGS metagenome assembly CESP01 (sample SAMEA2622074, study PRJEB7988) | marine metagenome | biome: marine biome (ENVO:00000447); feature: surface water layer (ENVO:00002042); material: "saline water (ENVO:00002010), including plankton (ENVO:xxxxxxxx)" | depth 5 m | reverse complement strand
TAAAAACAGTATTTGTAGAACATGAAATACAAGAAAGAGAAGTAGGTGAAGATGAAAAAGGTTTTCCCATATTGAATATTGATTTATGTGGAGTAGAGTGGGTTGTTGATTGTTGTAATGAAGTATATAAATTAGATCCTCCTGTAACAAAAGATGCAGTAGAAAAAGTTATGGAAGAGATAGGTTTTGGTAATTCAAAAAGAGATGCAGGTCATGATAGAGCAGCAGATGCATGGATGGGTGTAACGACATATTCAGGAGGTTGGAAAATGAAAATGCAGCTATGCGCCGCAACACTGATGAATGCTGATATTCTTATGCTTGACGAGCCAACAGGGCATTTAGATGTAACAAATATTGCATGGATTAAAAAATGGTTAAATTGCTTTATTAAAGAAGGTGGATCAATTATTGCGACATCACATGATTCTTCGTTTTTAGATGAAATGTGTACACATTTAATTGACTTTCAAAATAGGAAATTGAAGACTTTTAAAGGTAATTATGGGACAGTATTAAAGGAATTTGTAGAGAAATATCCTGAAAAGAAAGGTTACTTCGAGTTAAAAAATGATGTTATGAAATTTAAATTTCCAGATCCAACAGCATTAGAAGGGGTAAAAAGTCTAACAAAGTCAATATTAAGAATGAAAAATATTACTTTTACATACCCTACAAGAGATAAGCCAACAATTATGGACGTTAGTTTAGAATGTAGTAGGGCATCTCGTGTAGGTGTAGTAGGAGCTAATGGTGCAGGTAAATCAACAGCGATCAAAATTCTGATTGGTGAGTTAAAGCCTGAAGTAGGAGAAATGTGGAAGCATCCAAATTTAAGATTGGCATACATTGCACAGCATGCATTTCATCATTTGGAAAAACATATTAATAAAACTGCCACACAATATATTTTATGGCGTTTTGCAGGAAATGAAGATAAAGAAAATGTAGAGTTGTTAAATAAAGATCCAACAGAAGAAGAAGAATTACCAAAGAAGAAGTATATGGTTAATCCAAAAGAATTAACAGAATTGAAGGAATGTTTTGGAGAAGATGAAGAAAAGAGAGCAGTTGAGCCAGAAAAAATTATGGGAAGAAGAGATAATAAAAAAGAAAAGACTAAAGAATATGAAGTTAAATTTAAAGATAAGTCAGTTGAAGCAAATATGTGGGTTGCAAGAGAGATATTAATAAATATGGGGGCATTAGCATTGGTTCAGAGGCAAGATGAGAAAGAGGCAGTTGCTGCAGGACTGATGTCAAAACCATTAACTTCAAAATCTGTAGAAGAACATTTAGGTGGCTTTGGAATTGAAGCTGAACACGCGAGTCATACTTTAATAAGGTCATTATCTGGTGGTCAAAAAGTTAAAGTTGTATTAGCAGCGTCATTATGGCAAAATCCACATCTGGTAATTTTAGATGAACCAACAAATTATCTAGATAGAGATGGTTTAGGTGCATTAACAAAAGCAATTGATGAATTTAAAGGAGGAATTATTATTATTTCACATAATAAAGAATTTGTAGCAGCAGTTGCAGAAGAAAAATGGATTATGGAAAAAGGTAGGCTAAGAAAAGAAGGTGAGTCAGTTGGTAGGTCAAATGATGAGGAGGTAATTGAACAAAAGTTAATAGGAGATGATGTTGTAAAAGATTCGTTTGGTAACGAGATTAAAGTTGATAAAAAGAAAGAGCTAACTGATAAGGAAAAAAAGCAAGAAGTTAAAAAGTTACAAAAAAAATTAAAAGAAGCGAAAAAGAAAGGAACAATGACAGAGGATGACATATTGGATTTAGAAGCAAAAATTGATGAATTAAAACAATAAAAAATAATTAAATTAATTTTCTAAAAATAATTTAATTATATAATATATGAAAGAAAAGTTAACCAGAAAAGAAATAATTAAAAAATACAACTTTCTAAAAGATAAAAATAAGAATTTAGTTTATATGATAGATATTAATCATAAAATGAATATGTTAAAAGGGTTACATACTAATAGTTTAGTAAAAAAAGTTAATTTAATTAAAAAATATTTAGATGCATATAAATTTGATATAAAAAATAACTTTAATACAACAAAATCAAAAGAGATACAAAATGAAATAAGTTGTGATGGTGAAATTTCTATTAATGACATTGAGAAGGCAATTGAATATTTTGAATATTTGGATAAAAATAATATTAAAATAAAAGATATATCTAAGAATGAAATATTTGATAAAGTTTTATTATCAAATAAATATATAAGAAATTTATTTAAAATAAATAAAAAGTTAGAAATTTTAAATGATATTGATTATAATAAAGTAGGAGGTTCTAATTCTAAAATTGAAGAAGAAGGAATATCTAAAATAGTAGATGACCAAAATATAAAGGCAAAATATGAAAATTTAATGCAAAATTTAGACGTAATAATGGATGATGGAAATAAGAAAAGGACACATATTGAAAGAAAAGCTGCCCTAGCATTAAATGGATTATCAGATTTAGCTGGTAGTTGGAATAGAAAGCAAGATGAAAATAAGAAATTTTATGAAAAGGCGTTAACTGAGTTAGCTGCACAAAAAATAGCACAAAAGGCAAAGACAGGTGAATTAGAGGAATTAAAAAGACAAAATTTAGATTTAAACAATGAAATAGATATGTATGGTAAGAAATTAAATGAAATAAAAGATTATGCAGAGAGAAGCAATAAAGATTTGGCATATTATGACGAACAATATATGAAGCTTGCAGATGCTATTCAAAAATTAAATCAAAACGAGCGTTTAATGAATTCTATGGATGATAATTCTTATAAGACTCTTCAAGATGCTGTTAAAAGTTTAAATGATAACAGAGGTGATTTAGAGGGGTTAAGAAGTGTGAATGAAGATATTGATATATTTAGTAAAGAAAGTTTAGATAGAAATGATGATAATGAAGATAAAGAAATACAAATTCCAACAAAATTTAATAAGGATAATCATGATACGGTTGATGCAGTAGAAATATTAGAACCTGACAAAAATTTAGTATCTGATACACAATCCAAACTTACAGGAGGAGGTGATTCTATGACTGAAAAGTTAAAAGAATATAAAATTTTTGACGATAACTTTTTTGAGGATATGAATGTTACTCATGACAAAATAAATAATAATATACTTGAAATAAAAAGAAAACAAAATTTAGAATATCTATTGAATAATAGTTCATCATACGAAAATTCATTAGAGTCTGTATATGACAAACAATATATTGAGTCAATATTAGGAAATTCAGTTGATATATTTGGTGGTGCTATGTCATCATCTGCACCACCACCGCTATCTTCAGCAGCAAGAGGAACAACACCACCACCACTATCTTCAGCAGCAAGAGGAACAACACCACCACCACCGCTATCTTCAGCAGCAGATACAAAAGAATCATCAGCACCACCACCGCTATCTTCAGCAGCAAGAGGAACAACACCAGCAGGAGCAGAAGCAAAAGAATCATCAGCACCACCGCTATCTTCAACAGCAAGAGGAACAACAGCACCACCGCTATCTTCAACAGCAAGAGGAACAACAACACCACCAACGCTATCTTCAGCAGCAGAAACAAAAGAATCATCAGCACCACCACCGCTATCTTCATCTGCGATTATAAGTGCCGAAGAAGCTGCAAAGCAAAAGGCCGAAGAAGATAAAAGGCAAAGTGAAAGAAATAAAAAAATTGGAGATGAAATAATAAAATATTTTATAGGAGATATTAAATTTCATTTAAAAGGTAAAGATATTCTTTTCAGTGAAGATATTGAATTTGAAAAATTTATAGAAATAAAATTTGATCAAGATCAAATAGTAGTATATCTTAATACAAACTTGTTATCATCTGCAATTTTCAATAAAAATAAGTCTCCGTCTAATAATCCAATGATTGCAATAACTGAAAGAAAAAAAAATGAAATTATTAAAAAAATAGACATGATAAAAGATTCAGCTCCAAAAAAAGAAGGTAATTATATTATTGATCCAAATGGAAACTTACAAAATATAAGAAATGATAGTGATAGTAAAAAAATAGAAATAAAGATAGAAAATGGGGAAGCATATATAAGTAACGATTCGGTTGATAATTTTTTGAAAGAAATGCTACAAAAAACCACAGATTTTGACGAAGATAAAATAAATGAATTAATTGCAGATATCAAATTATCTCTTATAAGTGGAGGTGCACAAGATAAAAAGCCACTTATAAAATTAAGCCAAATATTTGAAGTAATTAAAGACCATTTAGATATAGTAGAAACAAGAGCTGAGAACCAAAATGATACAATAGAAAAATGGGAAAATCTATATTCAATAGAACAAAAATCAAAGTTTATAGGTGCAATTTATCAAGGGTTAGAAAATTGTAAAAAAATTGGCGCAAAATATATTGATAGTGATAAAATAGAAGTAACGGTTAATGGAGATGATATTGAAAATATTAAAACAAACTATAAAAAAAGAGATAGAAGATATAACACTTATTTAAAATATAGAATTGATCAATTAATTAATATCGTAAATAAGATTATAATATTTGGTGAATATCTTGATAAATACAGACAGTCACAAGGAAAATTAACTAATATGTTTAAACAATATAACATTACAGGAATTGAAATAGATAATTTCAAAAATGATTATATATCATTTGCAAAATATAAATATAAAGAAAATAACAATAAATATATAAGATTATTAAAATACATTGATAATGAATTTTATCATGATAAAGTCATATCAGTAGCACCTATAAATGAAATAAATTTAAATCTTGAAAGTGATGATAGTGTTGATATTTCTATTCAAAGACCAAAATATGATTTAATGATAACAAGTTTACCTAAAAACTTAAATTCATGGATTGTCTACTTAAATCATATCAGAGAAATGATAGATTTTTCAATTCAAGTATATAAAAGAATGCTTTCTAATTTATTGTTAATCAATTTATCTAATCCATCTGGTGTTACTATGTATGATGTCTCTTTCAATCAAGAACATATGCTTACATTCTCAAGACTTAATAAAATTGTTAATGCATATGACCATTATTTATCAGACCAAGTAGTACTTGATTATCCAATTATAAATACCAATATTTACACTCAACATCCTATTGAAAAAATTATAAATAATTTAGGGGTAAAAATAGAAGCTAGTAGAAGCTCTGCACAAATAGGAGGTGCATTGTCATCTGCAATACCATCCGCCCCAATAAATAAGGAGGCAGATAAATTAAGGACTGAAGTAAGAGACATAGACTATTGTCTTTCAGGTGAAACTTTAGATAACTTAAATGAAAAAAATACATTATTTAGTATTATAAAAGATTTAAAAGTTGTTACTGACAATAGTAATAATAATGATAAGTTAGTAAAAGAATTTAAAGAAGTCTTAAAAATAAATGCAAGTACTGACATTAATGTATTATTAAATAAGCCAGAATATATAGCAAATAGAGAAGGTGAAGATGAAGGTTCTAAACGTAGAGCATTAGTTAAGATTTTAAGAGATAAACAAGAAGGTTTAAAAAATATTGTTACTACAATAAATCAAGATTTCATACAAAGTATTAATGTAGATAGAATTAATTCCATAATAGAAAATGATAAAATTGAGACAGATACAGATTATTTAGGTCAAAATGATAATAATGGATTTTTATCTGTTATTGATGATATAGTAGGTATTGAAGATAATAATCACATTGATAGCATAATCAAACAAACAATTGTATTATTTAAAATAGTATTTAATACTATTAATGATGAGTTTGTTGATTATAGTTATAACACCGATGGTATGTCTGAAGATATATTAAAAGATTTCATAGAAAAACATAAAATACAAATAACTAATAAAAAAGAAGGGTTAGTATTAAAAAATTACTTAGTTCAATTTTTAGATCAAGTAAATTCGTTATTAATTGATCAAAACAAAACTTTATTTTTAACAATATTTAATGAACATTTTGTAAATCCAATGATAAAATGGTGTTTTATAGCATCATTAGATTCATATATTTTAGAGTCAAATTATATAACGCATAGAAAAGAAATTATTGAAAATATATTAGGTTTTTTAAAAGGTAAGGCATTATATCATTTACATAACACAATTAATAGAGGATATGATAAAATAGATCCTACTAAACCTGAAACATTTGGTTTGAATTGTATTATATTAAATGACTTATATACATCTATTGTGCAACTTCAGCCTGATAGACGAGAAAGATCTTTAGAAGATACAAATCTATTAATTCAATTTACTAAATTTAAGCAATATAATAACAATTTAAATGACTTAAAAGTCAAAGGAAATAACGATAAGATAAGTGATGAAATTAAATCAAAAATTGAAGATTTTGGAGGTTCTGAATCAATAACACTTTATAAAGTTGAAGAAAAATTATCAACTGGTACTCAATTAGGTGGTGCTAATACTGTAAATTCAGAAAATAAAACAAAAAAATCTATAGATGGTCGTGCTCCACGATCTTCTAATCTAGAAGAAAATAAGGAAAAAGGTTTAAGTGTTATAGGTTTAGGGCAATTTATTGTTGGTTCTTTATTGGATATTATAGATAAAAATAAAAATATGTCAGCAAGTAATGATAATTTTATTAGCACGGAAAAATTTGGATTTTCAGGTGAATTTACCGCAAATGTAGTGTCGTCTTATGTTGAAGTTTTAGTTAAATCAAATCCAACTATTTTACTTGGAATAGAATTTTATAAACCTGAAGATTTTAAAATTGCATATAAACAAGCAGGATCGTCTGTATATAATAATTTATTTTATGCAATAAATGAAGAAAAGTTAATATTAGATATTGCTCAAAGTTCTAACCGAGATATTTTAGATGGATGGAAAGAAAATGACCCTGAAAGATATAAAGATAATGCTTTAATAGCTAAAGCTACTGAATTTATACGTAAAAATAGTGATTTGAAACAAGAATTAATGAACAAAATTAAACACTTACAAGGAAAACTTCAACAAAAACCAAATTTTATTTATGAAAGTACAAATTATGATGGAATAGATCTTTCACATTTACGTTATGGATATGGGTTATATGATAATAAATTTCTAAAATTTAATGATAAAAATCATACAAAGTTAATGAATGAAGATGAACAAATTGGAATTGGTACAATTTTAAGAAAGTTAAGATCGGTACAAATATTCCCTACTAATAAAATAACTGTACCACTTTTAACACCAATGATTACTTTTACAGTTGGTACTTCAGGTACAGGTAAAACTGCTAGATTCAATGGTGCATCTTACTTTGATGAAAAAAATAGAGAAGGTGTATTGCCATATGTTGCAAGAAATTATGGTGGAGTTGGGGAAATTAAATTCACTTACTATACTTCATATGGTAGAAGAGTAGGTCCAAAAGATGGCAATTTTAGACCATTAAGAGAAGTATTAATATTTTTTGTAAGGCAACCTGAATCTCCACTAAACGAATTTACTGATTTATCAAATACATATTATGACAAGTCAAAAGACGAAGAAATAGATAATAGTAAAATAAATTTAAATGATGTTAAAGAACTGCCAAAAAAATTATTGTTATTTGCATTTACTGAAACAATTAAGGAAGTTGATCAAACAGCGGCAAGTTCTGGACAAGCAGAAGGTGCACTTATGAAGAAATTAAAATTAAAAAAATATAAGTTTGAACACTTGAAGAAAAAAAGAGATTTAGAAGGTAGATTAGTTGATTCAGGTGATTATCCTGAAAATAATGTTAGTAACTTTAATACGAATGATTATTATTCTAAAAATGATATTAAATTTAATACAAATTTAAATATTGATGAGATATTTGATGAGATTAGTAAAAGAAAATATTCATTATTAAAACCTGACAGAGTTATTAAGTTTATTAATGGTTCATTAGGAAATAATAATGAGAGTGATAATAAATTTAACGACTTTGAAGATAGCGATCTTATGACAAATGAACAAGATGTAAAAAAATATGGTAAATATTTCAAAGGTGTAATCGACAATATATATGACTTAGAAAAATTTCAAGAAAAGAAATTTGTTGATTTGCTAGACATTGATGAGATACAAATGCCTATTAAAGTACCTATAAAGTCAGCTAAGAAGGCTCAAGTATCTAAAGGAAGTAATGAGGAAAAACATTATATTGATTATACAGCTGGAAATGTATTAATTGAAAATACTCCATATTTTGAACAAGGTCAGTTAGCAATTGGAACTATGATAGCAACAAGAAATAACAGGCAAAGTTCTAGAGCACATACATTTTATATTATAAATACACCGACCGGTGAGAGAATACCTTTAATTGATATGGCTGGTACAGAAACATTATATCAAATGAATGACCATGTATTATCAATGACAGATACAACAGGTCACTTAGATGAATCACTAAATAGAAGAATTAATCCTCCAGATGTAGAAAAAAATATTGATAATTGGGAATCTCGACAAATTACTTGGGAATCTAGTAATTCTGAACAAACATTGACATTAAGCCAAGCTATGACATATACTGGTATAATTGATGACTTTGATGTTAGTAAAATGATTGATACAAGTAAAATAAATGGATTAAATGATGAAACAGCATTCGGTAATGTACGTAAAATTTATGATGATATAAAGATAAAAGGAAAAATTGATGCATTATCTGAAATAGGTGATGTTGGTAAAAATATTATATTGAAAAATCTTCATAAAATAATAAAAGTTGAAGAAATAGAAAAAGTTAAAGATAGAGCTAAAGAACTTTTTCCTAATATTTTTGGAGAAAGTTCTAGCACCACATACACATATATTAATCCTAATGATGGAATTATAATGAATGATAATAGTAACAATACACAATTAGATTCGTTATTTAATGGCTTACTACCTCCTACAAGTTTTGTAAATTACCATAATAAAATTAATGAAGAAGGTTTATACATCAATCATACAATTGCTACTGTTTTAGTAAATACATTGGTTGTAGGATCATTAATGAAGTCAAAAAGTAAAGCAGAAGATAAAGGCGGATTTAGAGATAACTTTTTAGAGGTAACAAATGATCTTTTAAATAAAGATAATGGTGGGGGTTTATTTGAGCAATTTAAAGAAGCAAATTTATGTTATTTCTATAACGATGAATATAATGTAAAATTTGTGCCACCATGTAGTGATACTAGATTAATTCATCCATTAGGTAATATGCAAAGTTCATTAACATTTTTGAATATTTTATTTGGATTTACATTTAATAACAAAGAAAATTCGTTCTTTCATGAATTAGGTCTAAATAAAAGTAAAGTAGAAGATTATATCGATTTTAATGATGGCAATAAGTCTGAATTAGAAAAACAAATATTTGAAGGTTCAACAACAAGAGATTTTAATAATAAATCTTATGCCGCTCCTAAAAATAGCAATAGCGAAGATAAAATCTTACAAAAAATACCAGATGAAAATAAAATTATTAATCAAGAAAGTTATAATCCATCTAAAAAAATAGATAATTATATATTTGAAAGATTATTAGAAGCAAAATTTAACTCTATTAAATTTGATCAAGAAGTAGATTTTTTAAGTACATTTTTGTTAGCAAGAGACTTTTTTTACAATGAAGATCTAGATAATGAAGGTGAAGGTGAACGTTTTTATATCTGTGAAGGTAAAAATAATACGCAATCAGGCGTTATAAAAGTTAAAGAGGGTTGTGTTGAATTTTGGAAGGGTAGCACTGATAATAAGGAAAATAGAGCTGGTGCACAAAAAAACGTTGGTATATTAAATCCAGAGGAATCATATAAATTAATGATAGAAATTCAACAAATATATTTAAATATATTGCCGAAATGGGACGGTACTAATGAAAATGCAGATAGTTTAGAAAGTTACAAAAAGAGAACAAAGCAAAATTCTGACTGGAAGCCCATAAATGATCGTTATAATGAAAATTCTCAATATTCATTTAAAGATGGTGATGGTAAAAAAGCTTTTGATATAAATAACAATGAAATCGCTGATACTGCAAGCTCCGATCCTTTATATTATAGCCATGGAGATATAGTATATAAAAAGACTAAAATTGGTAATGGAATGTATGAAGGTCTTTTACCTAAAAGAGAAGGCTCAAATTTAAGTACCCTCTCACAACTAACCTACTTTTGGCCAAATGAAAATAAAGAATATGTAGAATATAATATTCATTTTATGCAATTGAAAGAATATCTTTCTAACCTATATATTTACAAGAGGCCTGTTTTCTACAAATATTTGAGTAAATGTTTAGATTATAAAAAAGAAATTAATTTATATAAATTAAAGTCATATACTGACCTCACTGAATTAAATAGGTTTCAAGGTTTGGATCAATTAGGTAATAATTATATTGAAAAATTTTATATAAATATAAATGATGCAAGCGCTTTTAATATGATTGATTCTGAAGGTATGAAAACTACAGGTGAAAATCTTTCAAAAAGGCTAGATAAAGAAGAAATAAAGCAAGATACTAACATTTTACTTCTAAAAAAATTATTTAATAGTCAATTTGATATAACAAAAGATTATGGTAGAACAAACCTCACAAAAAGTGGACAAACAGTAAGTAAAGCTGATGCCTATGCCATATATTTACAAAAACAAATGACAGCTGTGAATAATTATGCAAAATCTATAAATTTCAAACATCCAAGTAATTTTATTGATGAATTTGCCCCTGATGAAAAAAGAGATGAAAATAGTACAAATGTTTTTGGTGATAATGGTAATCTTAATCATACAAATATGCATTATAATCATAAAAAAAATGAGGACGTTACAGAAAAGATATTTTGCAACACAGATAAATTTATAGAAATTCTTTATAAATCATTTAAAAGTAAAGTTAATTTTTTAACTATAGATTCAATTCCGTCTAACAATTTATCAAGTTTAAATATAGAAAAAATATTAACATTTTTTAGCTTACTTGGTATGGAAAAAACTAAAGATTTAATGGACGTAAAATCTTTAAAAGATGAATTTTCTGATAAGCCAGTTAATGTTAATAAAACATATCTATATGCATACAAACCTACATTGAAAAAGATTGACCAAACTCTTTTATTGAACGGCAGTAATGAAAGCGTAAATGCACAAGAATATATTAGTTATTTAAATGATAACCTATACGATATAGGTAATGATCCGAAATATAAAATTATTGGTAATGATGATTTTAATCAAAAAATAATAGATAGTATTTATATTTTAAATGATCGTAAATTTATAAAACAAGATAATAGAAGTTTAATAGATAAAATGCTTCCTGATGACCATCATTTATCTAAAAAAGATGAAGAAGGTTCTAATGGTATTGAAGCTTTTATTTATTTAAATCTAATTGAAAAAGATAAATTTAAATCATTTCTAGAAAATAATGGTTTAGAAAACTTAAAAAATGAAAGTATTAATATTCAAGTTAATCAAGATTTTTTTGAAGAAAATGTAAAAGGAAAAATTATTGCTGAACTTAAGAGTATAGGAAATTGTGTTACTGTTACTACAAATGGAAATGAATATAATCCTAGTCAACTTAAAACAATAAAAGATAATTTAATAGAAAAAAATGAATTAGAACAGCAAAAAACTACTTTAAGTTCACAAATAGAACGTAATAGAAAAGCAATTAGCGATCACGAAAATAAAAAAGAAAGATTAGCAAATGAAAAAGCTAAAATAAAACAAGAAATAAGTAAAATAGAACAAGAAATAACTTCAAAAAAAAATTCCATTCCGCGCGCCCCAATGATGGGAACTCTCACGCGAGATCAACAAAATGAAAAACAAATAATAGAACAAGAAATAAGAAAAAAAGAAAAAGAAAAAGGTGAAAAAGAAACAGATTTACAATTAAAAAATACTGAGATAGCGACTAATAATAGAAAAGATAACCGTATTAGGAATTTAAAAACAGTTGTTTTACCAGAAAAAATTAAAAACCGCGAAGATATAATAAAAGAATTAAATAACAAAAATATTGAATTAGGAAATATGCCTGTTAATTTAGAAAAATTAAGAAAAATTGAATTTCAAGTAAATACAATTAAATTTTCAGATTTAGATTTATCATTAAAAGAATTGGTATTTAAATGTATGAAGGATCAAAATGAAGATTGTTTTAATATATTTGGTACTACAAATATTTATGACGTTATTAACAACTTAAAAAAAAGTGACTTATCAATAGAATTTGACAAAGAAAAGGTTAAATTTAGTGATCTTTATAATAAAGAAGAAATAGAATATAATGAAATAAAGAAATTTTTACAAGATGTTAAAAGTTATGATGTTGACTATGAAAACGATGATAATGCAATTATAAGAAAAATAAAAAATGATAATAAATATTGGGAAAAATTATTAAGTACACTTAGGTTTACAATAAAGATAGACTTTAAGGTAATTTTGGAAGATTTTTTAAAGCCATATCAGGAAACATTTAAAAAATATTTCCAAATTCAGAATGATATTACCGATACCGAATTAAATAATTTGAATACTAAATTAGGCGATGAAAAAGAAAATTATTATAAATATACTGATAAAATATTGAAAGGAGCAAGTATAAATCTAGAAAGAGAGAATCAAGATGATTTAAATGATTATAATTTGAAAATAAATTTAGCAATTTTGCAACATAATGGTAGAGTATATAATGAGGAATATTTTAAAAAAGCATTAGAATTTATAGTTAAAAATGTTATAACTAAAGATATATTAATTAATAAAGACAAATTCGATAAATTGCTAATTGGTAAACTTCCTAAAAATGACATTGCAAAACAGATACTAATTGATATATTTGGATTAAATGATGATTCACAAACAGGTGCTGATAATAATAATCAATGTTTCAAAAAAGGATTTGAAAATATGGATGAAGGTTTTATTGGGTATAATTTTTTCCCAGGATATTTGCAATATATTAGAGGTAAGGATAAAGATATAATAATTGATATGTTTGCAAAGGATAAAGATAAAATAAGTGAAATGTTTGTAAATGAAGAGGATATTAATAATAATTATTTTAGTAATATTTTAAATTTAATTTTAGATAAAAATAAAATTCAGCAGATATCAGATGTAGAATATGAAGAATCTGAAAGTATTAAAAAAATAATTAAATATATATTTCCTAATTTTGGTGCATCATCAACAACTGACACAAATAAAATAAATGGAGGTGATATAGGAATAGCTATGAATGATTTAAGTAATAATCAAGATTTTGTATCTTGTATAGAAAAATTATCGGTGAAATATAGCTTTGAAAATAAATTTGAAGAGGTGTTGAAATTGTGTAAAAATATTCCCGATAAACTAAAACAAATATTCGGTGATAATTTATTAAAAACTGATCATAATGGTACTACTTTAGATAATTTATTTGAAAGAGATCAACAAAGTCCTAAAATATTTAATTTAAAAGATAATCAAGAATTTTATAAATTTGAAAATGGTCAATTTAAAGTAAACACAAGTGCTAAATTGGATGATAATATAGAATTAGGGGATCTTTTACAAATTTATGATAAAAGTTTCAAAAAAGGAGAGCAAATTTTTGGCGTATTTAAATTATTAACATATTTAGCAAAAGTTAATAGTTTTATAGAGCCTATTACTGTAAAAGAATTTGTTGCACCTGGATTTCCGAAATTTTATAAAAATTATGATATAATTAATAATGATGACTTTTTCAAGTCGTTCCTTTCAAGGAACGACTATTATACATCAATGAAATTCAAACATTTACCAGAAGATGCATCAGGAAACAGATTATTTAGAGGCGAAGGTCAAAAATTATATCCAACCAAAAATGATTTTAAAGGAATATATAATTTCCAAGCATTGTTAGATAATCCTGTGAATAACATTGATTCAATAGGTAATAAGTTAAAAATTAAAAGATTTAAATTTTTAGATACCTTGTTACCTAAGTTATTATTTATGAATACAATTACAGGAAAAGAGTCAAAAATGGAATCAACATCTTCAGTTGCTTCATTAATTGATGCAATATCAATACTTGGTAAGTTAGATTCAGAAAAATTTTATGGTAAGTTAATAGAAGGCAACGATGGAGAGGAGACATATGAATTAATTACTAAAAATGAAGATGTAATTAAAGAAAAAATTAATAAATATGAAAAAACATGTTTAATTACAAATATAGATGATGAAAATAGATTTAATAATAAAGGATGCGAAAATGATTTAGGTAATCCAAATGCTCAAGCAGGACCTCAAAAAATCATTAGTAAATTTAATTCATCAGAATATTACCCAGGAGGATTTTTATTACCAACTCCAGACAAAGATCAATTAGGAGGAAGAAAGAAAAATGGAAAAAAATATACCATAAAATATAAATATTTAAACAATAGCAAATACGCTAATATATGAATAAAATAGATGTGATAGGTTTATTAGGATCAATATTAGTTGGTTTTTCTCTTATACCTCAATCTTATAAAAGTTTAAGAGAAAATGATGTAAAGTCATTATCAAAATATTATTTATTAATTACATTTTTAGCGGCAGTATTTATGGGTATATACTCAATATATTATTTAATTTTGCCAATGATTATTGCAAATTGTTTAGTTTTAGGAAATGTTATTTTATTAATAATATTAGTTATAAAAAATGAATTAAAATAAAATATTAGAAACAATTCCATCTACATCCTTTTTATTTAATATGTTATTGTAAATTTCAATATTATCTAATGTATAAATAAATATTAAAATATTTTTATTTCTACAATAATTTACTATATTGTCATCTAATTCAGACCATTCAATAGATATAAAATAAATATTTTTAGTTAAAAAATCTAATTCAATAGGAATATAGGTATTAGATGTAATAAATCCTAATTTTAATGTATTATCATAATTAAAAAGTATATTAAGATGATTTCTGTTAAAAGAACCAATAAATATATTAGTTTTATCTAAAAAATGAATTATTTTAAATAATTCATGTGCTAAACTTTCACATCCTTTTAAGTCTAAATAAATTTTAATTTTTGAAATGTCAATTATTTGTAAAAAGTAATTAAATGTAATGACTTTTTTTTTTTTTAGGTCTTCATATGGAACATCTATTACAAGATTGTTATCTATAAAAATGTCATGATAAACAACTATTTCTCCTGTCTTACATAATTGAATATCTAGTTCAATCATATCAAAATTATTTTTATTTGCCTCTAAAAAAGCTTCTTCACTATTATCAATACAAAATTTTGAATATCCTCTATGTGCTATTTTTAACATATAAATATATAGTTATTATTTCAAAAGTTCTTTAAATATATTATCTACATTCTTTATATATATGTATAGTCCAGTGTTACTGTTTGGCGAACAGATAGAACAAACTTTTTTTCACAAATTGCTAGAAGATAAAGATTCAAAATATATAACTGACTTCAAAAGATATTTTAATTATTTAAAG
>CESP01074977.1_pt1 | contig 15572 bp, 13 predicted proteins | sample 531211 | NCBI WGS metagenome assembly CESP01 (sample SAMEA2622074, study PRJEB7988) | marine metagenome | biome: marine biome (ENVO:00000447); feature: surface water layer (ENVO:00002042); material: "saline water (ENVO:00002010), including plankton (ENVO:xxxxxxxx)" | depth 5 m | reverse complement strand
GGCTGTAGCTCAAACTACTGGAAATAAAATTGGCCAGTCAACTTGTATTGGTATAGGAGGAGATCCAATTAACGGAACCAATTTTATTGATTGTTTAGAGCTTTTTTTGAAAGATGATGAAACAAAGTCAATAATTATGATTGGAGAAATAGGTGGAACAGCAGAGGAGGAAGCAGCAGAATTTTTAAAAAAAGAAAAAATTAAAAAACCTATGGTGGGCTTTGTTGCTGGATTAACAGCCCCTCCAGGAAGAAGAATGGGACATGCTGGAGCAATAATATCTGGTGGGAAAGGTGGAGCTGAGGATAAAATTGAAATTATGAAATCAGCGGGAATAACTATCTCAAAATCGCCTGCAGATATAGGTAAAACTCTTTTGGATAAACTAAATAGTTGATTTTTGTTTATTTATGTTAAAATAAAAATTTATGTCGTCATCAGATAATAATATAACCCTCAAAAAAACCTCGTTTTTATCAGGTATTAATTCAGAATTTATTAATCAATTTTATTCAGACTATTTATCAGATCCAAAATCTTTACCTGAAAGTTGGAGAAATTTTTTTGAAGGTTTAAGTGATGATGAAAAACTAATACTTCAAGATCTCAAAGGACCTAGTTGGTCACCAGAAAAAAAGATTAAAAAAGTTGATATTAAGATAAATGATTTAGAAAAAAATCAAAGTACAGAAATTAACAGTTCAGCTTCTGTTAAGGAAGCCTCAAAAGATTCTGTCAGAGCCATAATGTTAATTAGGGCATACAGAATTAGGGGACATTTAATAGCAAATTTAGATCCATTATCGATACAAAAAAAAGAGGAACATCCTGAACTCAAACCTGAAACATATGGTTTTACAAAAAAAGATTATAATAGGAAAATATTTCTTGATGGAGTCCTCGGACTTCAATACGCAGATTTGAGTCAAATTTTACAAATTCTAAAAAAAACATACTGTTCTAATATTGGTTATGAGTTTATGCATATGGGAGATCCAGATGAAAAAGCTTGGATAAGGAATAGAATTGAGGGACTAGAAAAAAATATTTCTTTCACAGAAAACGGCAAAAGAGCAATTTTAAATAAAATAGTTCAGGCAGAAGGATTTGAAAAATACTTACATGTAAAATTCGTTGGAACAAAAAGATTTGGTCTTGATGGCGGGGAGTCATTAATCCCTGCGCTAGAGCAAGTTATTAAAAGAGGGGGGAGTTTAGGTGCAAAAGAAATAAAAATTGGCATGCCCCACCGAGGTAGATTAAACGTTTTAGCTAACGTAATGGGAAAACCTTATAGAGCGATTTTTAGTGAATTTTTCGGAAAATATGTAAGCGCAAGTAAAGATTTTGAGGGTGATGTTAAATATCACCTTGGAGCTTCATCTAATAGAGAATTTGATGGTAATAATGTACATATCAGTCTTACAGATAATCCATCTCATCTAGAAGCTGTAAATCCAGTTGTATTAGGTCAAGTAAGAGCTAAACAATTTTTTCATAAAGATAAGGATAGAAAAAAAGTAATTCCTGTTTTAATGCACGGCGACGCTGCCTTTGCTGGACAAGGTATTGTAGCAGAGTGTTTTGCAATGTCTGGATTACCAGGACATAATATTGGAGGTACTATTCATATAATTGTTAATAACCAAATAGGCTTTACTACTGCTCCACGTTTTGCCAGGTCGTCTCCTTATCCATCAGATGTTGCCAAAACCGCTCAAGCTCCAATATTTCATGTGAACGGCGATGATCCTGAGGCGGTAGTACATTGTGCAAAGATAGCTACTGAATACAGACAAAAATTTAATAGAGATGTGGTAATTGACATGGTTTGTTATAGGAGATTTGGTCACAATGAGGGTGATGAGCCTTCTTTTACGCAACCAATAATGTATAAAAAAATTAAATCCCATCCAACTACACTTACTTTATATGGAAAAAAGCTATCTGCCGATGGATTAACATCAGACGAAAAATTGCAGAAGCAAAAAATTGAATTTAAAAATTTTTTAGAAAAAGAATTTGAGACTTCAAAAAACTACAAATCGGAATTAAAATGGTTTGATGGTGTTTGGTCCAGGTTTAAACCTGGTCTTGGAAAAGACAAAAGAGGCGTAAGTGGATTTAATAAAGAGAAACTAGTGAAAGTTGGGAAAAAAATTTTTACCATTCCTTCTGAATTCAATGCTCATAAAACACTTAAAAGAATTTTTGAATTAAGAAATCAATCCCTTTTATCTGGTAAAATTGATTGGTCTTCGGCCGAAAGTTTAGCAATTGGTACACTGCTAACTGAGGGATTTTCAGTTAGGTTGTCAGGCCAAGACTCAGGAAGAGGAACATTTAGTCAAAGACACGCTATTTTGAGAAATCAAGAAAATCACGACAGGTATATTCCTTTAAATAATATTGAAAAAGGTCAAATGAAGTTTGAGGTTATAGATAGTCTACTATCAGAACTCGCAGTATTAGGATTTGAATTTGGTTACTCGCTATCAGAACCGGAAACATTAGTACTATGGGAGGCACAATTTGGTGACTTCGCTAATGGAGGCCAAGTTATTATTGACCAGTTCATTACCTCATCAGAATCTAAATGGGGAAGAGCTAGCGGTTTAGTAATGTTATTGCCTCATGGATACGAGGGGCAAGGTCCTGAACACTCTTCAGCTAGATTAGAGAGATTTCTTCAACTTTGTGCCGGTGAAAATATTCAAGTGGTTAATTGCACAACTCCCTCAAATTATTTTCATGTTTTAAGGAGACAAATGCACAGAGAATTCAGAAAACCTTTAATAGTAATGACACCAAAATCTCTTTTGAGACATAAAAGATGTATTTCTAATGTATCAGAATTTGTTTCCAAGAGTACTTTTCACAGAATATTGGAAGATGATGCATATGTTAAAGCAAATAAATTAATTCAAATTAAAAAAGACAATAAAGTAAAAAAAGTAGTGATGTGTTCTGGAAAAATTTACTATGACCTAATTGAAGAAAGAGAAAGAGTCAAAAATAACGAAGTAATTTTTGTACGTTTAGAGCAGCTCTACCCATTTCCAGCAAAGACGCTTGCTAATGTACTCAAACGTTACAAGAATGCAAAATTTATTTGGTGTCAAGAGGAACCAAAAAACATGGGAGCCTGGAATACTGTAAGAAATTATATCGAAAGGACTCTTGAAATAATAAATTTAAAAGATATCAACGTTAAATATGTAGGAAGAAAGGCATCTTCCTCAACTGCGACTGGAAATGCAAATAAACATCTTGCAGAACAAAAAAAAATATTAGAAAAGATACTTAAGAATTAAATGTCAGAAAAAATTACAGTTCCTACATTAGGAGAGTCGGTCACAGAGGCCACAGTTTCTAGATGGCTTAAATCTCAAGGTGATAAAGTCATAGCGGATGAACCTGTTGTTGAATTAGAGACGGATAAGGTAAACGTTGAAGTGCCAGCTCCATCAAATGGTGTTTTAGGAAGTATAGCAGTAAAAGAGGGCGAGACAGTAAATGTTGGATCTTTATTGGGTACTATTAGTATCAACTCAACTCAAGATATAAATCAAAAAAATGAGGAAATTAAAAATTACAATCCACCAAAAAAAGATACTGATAAGAAACCAGCTAACAAGAGAGTTAATAAACAAACTTTTGAGGAACCTGTTTTAACATTAGATCATGAAAGCATTGATGAAAATGAAGAGCCATTAATTTTAGAAGAAGTTCATACAGATAAGGTAGCTACAAAAAAAACAATTACTCAGAGAAAGGAAACTAAAATATCTCCAGCAGCGAGAAAGATGGCAGCCGAAGCAAGAGTTGATATTGATAAGATTCAAGGAACAGGAAAAAATGGCGTAATTTTAAAAGAAGACATCATGAGCCTAATGGGATCAAAACCATCTCCATCTGAACGCAAAATAAAATACGGTCCTGAGGAAAGAGTTAGGATGACAAGGTTAAGGCTTACTATCGCTAAAAGACTTAAAGAGGCTCAAGAAAATGCTGCAATGTTAACAACTTTTAACGAAGTAGATATGAGCGAGGTAATTTCAATGAGAAAACAGTACAAAGATGAGTTTCAAAATAAATACAAAGCTAAACTTGGATTTATGTCCTTTTTTGTAAAAGCTTGTGTGATTGGATTAAAAAATTATCCGTCGATTAACGCTGAAATTCAAGGAGACGAAATTGTTTATAAGAATTATTACAATATAAGTATTGCAGTCGGCACCGACAGAGGTCTGGTTGTTCCAGTATTAAAAGAGACCGATGAAATGTCTTTCGCTGACATAGAAAAAAATATTGCTACAGTAGGACAAAAAGCTAGAGATGGAAAAATAACTATCGAGGATCTGCAAGGAGGAACTTTTACAATTACTAACGGTGGTATTTATGGATCTATGCTTTCGACTCCAATTTTAAATCCACCCCAGTCAGCAGTTCTTGGTATGCATAACATTGTTGATAGACCGATTGTAATTGACAGAAATGTTGAGATTAGACCAGTAATGTATTTAGCTTTATCTTACGATCATAGAATTATTGATGGCAAAGAGGCTGTATCGTTTTTAAAAATAGTGAAAGAGTCTTTGGAACAACCAAAAAGACTTTTTTTGAATATTTAAAATGGATAATTTTGACATAATAGTAATTGGTGGCGGACCCGGGGGTTATGTTTGTGCGATAAGAGCTGCACAACTTGGTTTGAAAGCAGCTTGTATAGAGTCTAGAGGAGCATTAGGGGGAACTTGTTTAAATGTTGGATGCATTCCATCAAAAAGCTTACTAAATTTATCTGAAAACTTTCATAAAGCCAAAAAAGATTTTAATCAACAAGGTATAGAAATTGAAGGTATCAAACTTAATATTGAGAAAATGATGTCGAATAAAAATAAATCTATTCAAGTCCTTACTAAAGGCGTAGAATTTTTATTTAAAAAAAATAAAGTCACATATATTAAAGGAAAAGGTGTATTGTTTTCTAAAAATGATATCGTAGTTTATGAAAATAATAAAAAAACAAACTATAAATCTAAAAATATTGTAATTGCAACTGGATCTGCAGTTACATCCTTACCTGGAATAGAAATAGATGAAAAAAATATAATTTCGTCCACTGGCGCCTTATCATTGAATAAAGTCCCAAAAAAATTAGCAATTATAGGTGGAGGATATATAGGTCTTGAGATGGGTTCTGTATGGTCAAGGCTTGGCTCAGAAGTTACAGTTATTGAATATCTTGATTATATCACCCCAGGGATGGATAGAGAAATTTCAAATGAGTTTAAAAAAATTCTAACAAAACAGGGCATAAAATTTAAAATGGGATCTAAAGTCAATTCTGTAAAAAATACAAGCACAGGTGTTTCTATAAATTATACTAATATAAAAGACTCTAAGGATGAAACTCTTGATTTTGATAAAGTGCTCGTTTCAGTTGGAAGAAAACCATACACAGAAGGATTAAATTTAACCAAAGTGGGTGTTAAAAAGGACTCAAAAGGAAGAATTGAAGTTAATGCGAAATTACAAACATCAATTAAAAATATTTTTGCTATTGGTGACGTAATTAAAGGTCCAATGCTGGCACATAAAGCTGAAGAGGAAGGTATTGCTGTGGCTGAAATCTTGGCTGGTCAAGCAGGTCATGTAAATTATGATGTTATTCCAGGAGTTATATATACTTCACCAGAGGTAGCTACAGTTGGAAAAACAGAGGAACAATTGAAACAGGAAAAAAAATCTTACAAAGTAGGGAAATTTCCTTTTTTAGCTAATTCTAGGGCAAAAGTTAATAATGAAACAGAGGGTTTTGTAAAAATTTTAGCTGATAGCAAGACCGATAAAGTTCTTGGTGTTCATATAATTGGTCCACACTGTGGTGATATGATTGCAGAAATGGCCTTGGCAATGGAATTTGGAGCTAGCGCAGAGGATATTGCTAGAACTTGTCATGCGCACCCAACTCATACAGAGGCAATTAAAGAAGCTGCATTAGCTGTTGATAAAAGACCAATTCATTTTTAATTCAAAAAAATTTAAATACTATTAAAGTATGAAAGCACAAGTTTTGCTACCAAAAGTATTTAACTTTCCCTTTACCTACAATTGTAGTGCAGAGAATAAAATCGGAGATCTAGTAGAAGTACCATTTGGCTCGAAAAAAGAAATAGGTGTTGTTTGGAAAAATATTTATCCAGTACCTCAAAATATAAAGATAAAAGACGTAAGAAAGAAAACCGAGTATTCAATTGACGGAAAAATGGTTGATTTTATAGAGTGGTTTTCGTCTTATAACATGGTGCCCGTAGGTCTTGTGCTAAAAATGGTTATAGGGGGAACAGATAAATTTATTAGAATAAAAGATAATTTTTTAAAACCCAAAAAAACCCCAAAAAAAATTTTCAAATTAAATCAAGAACAATCAGATGCGCTTATTTTTCTTGAAAAAGTAAAAAATAGATTTGATGTGGCTGTCTTACAAGGCACCACTGGTTCAGGAAAAACTCTGGTTTACTTTGAAAGAATCAAAAAAATTATTAAGCAAAATAGTCAAGCTCTTGTTTTATTACCAGAAATATTTTTGACAAATGATTTTAAATTGAGATTTGAGGAATTTTTTGGCTTTGAACCTGCAATTTGGCATTCAAAAATAACTCCAAAGAGCAAAAGAAAAATTTGGAAAGGTATAATAAACAATGAGATAAAAATATTAATAGGAGCAAGGTCGGCTTTACTTTTGCCATTTAAAAAACTTGGAATAATCATTGTTGATGAGGAACACGATACTTCTTACAAACAGGATGAAGGTGTAATTTATAATGCTAGGGATATGGCTATCTCAAGAGCTAATTTTGAAAATATTCCTATACATCTAGTCACTTCTATTCCTTCTATTGAAACATATAATAATATTTGTAATAAAAAATATAGGCATGTTAAGATAAACAAAAGATTCAATAAATACCCGTTACCAGATACAAAAATTGTAAATCTAAATATTAAAAAAATTAAAGATAAGTTTATTGCTAATGAGACAATAAACTTAGTCAAAACATATTTAAAAAAAAAAGAACAGGTGTTATTTTTTATTAATAGACGAGGGTTTGCACCATATTTAATTTGTAAAAAGTGTGGCTACAAAATAACTTGTCCAAATTGCTCATTGTATCTCACATTTCATAAGTTTAAAAACAGAGCTATCTGTCACCATTGTTCTTTTGAAAAAGATATAAAAACAAAATGTAAATCAGATAGAAACTGTGAATTTATAATGTATGGGCCAGGCGTAGAAAAAATATTTGAAGAAGTGCAAACTATATTTCCAAATAAAAAAATTGTTATATTTTCTAGTGATTATTTAAAAAAGAAAGAGAAAACAGAAAAGTTATTCAAAGATATTAAAGAAAATAAAATAAATATAATCATAGGCACTCAAATGATCTCAAAAGGCTTCAATTTTCCTAACTTAAATTGTATAGTTGTAATTGATGCAGATTTTTCTGGTAGAGGGTACGATTTAAGAACAACAGAAAAAAATATCCAACTTTATCATCAATTAAGTGGTAGAGCAGGAAGATTTAGTTCAAATTCTTTGATTGTATATCAAACTGTTTCCCCATCGGACTTAACACTAAATGAGTTAATAAAAAATAAATCTGAAAAACTTCTTATTAATGAGCTCGTCTTGAGAAAAAGAAATAAGTTACCTCCTTTTTTAAGACTGATTGCCATAATTATCTCCGCAAAGAGTCGAAGTATAAGTTTACAAGGAGCAAGAGAGATTAAAACTAAACTAAATAATATAAATGATCTCGAAGTTTTGGGACCTGTTGACTCTCCTTTATTAAAAATAAAAAAAAATTTTAGATCTAGACTTTTAATAAGGTTTAATAATCGTTCTTTAATGCAAAAAAAAATTGCAAGGGTACTAAATGGGCTTAAAATCTCATCAAAAATAAAACTTACGGTTGATGTTGATCCCATCAATTTCTCTTAACGTCAAAATTGCTAACTTGATCAAGGTATACTCTTATGGTACGACCTCAACATATTTCACAATAATTCTAACAACTGAAAATGAGCTCAAATAAATCTTTCTCGAATGAAACCTCAGAAAGGTATTCACGCGCTTTATTCGAGGTTTGTAAAGAGTCCAATGAATTAGACAAAGTACAGAATGATGTAAATAACTTTTTATTGATCTTAAATTCAAGTTCAGAAATTGAAAATTTTATTAAAAATCCTACTCAAAACTTTGAACAAAACTCGAGTGTAGTAAATATATTATCAGATAATTTGAAATTTTCTAAAAACTTGAAAAATTTCCTCTTATTATTAATTGAAAAAAGAAGAATTTTTTTTGTAAAAAAAATTTTTGAAAGTTTTATTAAACTGTGTTCAAAAAAAAGAGGTGAAATAAACGCTTCGTTAATTTCATCTAAAGATTTATCACAATCTGAACTTGAGACAATTAGTAAAGATTTATCAAAAGCAATGGGTTCAAATTTAAAATTTGATTATAAAGTGGATAAAGAACTTATTGGTGGATTAAAAATTCAACTTGGAAGCTTTATGATTGACTCCTCAATAAAAAATAAACTTAAGAATTACGAGAAAGCAATGTTAGAAAATTAAAATGGCAATAAATCCCTCGGAAATAACTAAATTACTAAAAGATCAAATTAAAAATTTTGGAGAAAAAGCCGAAGTATCTGAAATTGGAAAAGTTTTATCGGTAGGCGACGGTATTGCAAGAGTTTATGGGTTGGATAATGTACAAGCTGGTGAAATGGTAGAATTTGAAGATGGATCTAAGGGTATGGCCTTAAATTTAGAAAATGACAATGTGGGTGTGGTTGTATTTGGTGATGATAGAAGTATTAAGGAGGGAGACACAATTAAAAGAACCAATGCAATTGTAGATGTCCCAGTAGGTAAAGAGCTTCTAGGCAGAGTGGTTGATGGATTAGGAAACCCAATTGACGGCAAAGGCGCACTTTCTGCTAAAAATAGAAAACGTGTTGAAGTTAAAGCGCCAGGAATAATTCCGAGACAATCAGTAAATGAGCCAATGCAAACTGGTTTAAAATCTATAGACTCTCTTATTCCAATAGGAAGAGGCCAAAGAGAATTAATAATTGGAGACAGACAGACTGGGAAGACCGCAGTAGCAATCGATGCGATTATTAATCAAAAAAGTATAAATGATTCTTCAGACGAGAAAAAAAAATTATATTGCGTTTACGTTGCAATTGGACAGAAAAGATCAACTGTTGCTCAAATTACAAAAACTTTAGAAGAAGCAGGCGCATTAAAATATACTACAATAGTTGCTGCAACTGCATCAGACTCCGCTCCTTTACAATTTTTAGCACCCTACACTGGATGCACAATAGGTGAATATTTTCGGGACAATGGTATGCATGCTTTGATAGTTTATGACGATTTATCAAAACAAGCCGTAGCTTATAGACAAATGTCATTATTATTAAGACGACCACCAGGTAGAGAAGCTTATCCTGGAGATGTATTTTACTTACATAGCAGATTATTAGAACGTGCAGCTAAACTGAGTGATAAAAAAGGAGGTGGTTCTTTGACTGCCCTTCCTATTATTGAGACACAAGCAGGAGATGTCTCTGCTTATATTCCAACTAATGTGATTTCAATCACAGATGGACAAATATTTTTAGAAACAGAATTATTTAATCAAGGAATACGGCCAGCAGTTAACGTTGGTTTATCAGTATCTAGAGTAGGTTCTGCAGCTCAAACTAAAGCAATGAAAAAAGTTGCCGGATCAATAAAATTAGAATTAGCTCAGTATAGAGAGATGGCGGCTTTTGCACAATTTGGTTCTGATTTAGATGCCTCTACTCAACAATTATTAAATCGAGGTGCAAAACTTACTGAATTATTAAAGCAGGATCAATATTCTCCTATGACTGTTGCAGAACAGGTTATATCAGTCTTCACTGGCGTAAAAGGTTATTTAGACGATATAGATTTAAGTTCAATTAAAATTTTTGAGAAGGAAATAATCGAGAAAATCAAATCTGAAAAACCTGAAATCATAACTGATATTCAATCAACTGGTAAACTTGAAGAAAATAATGAAAAACTTTTAGCTCAATTAATTGAAGCGTACAAAAAAGGTAAGAAATAATGCCAAGTCTAGACGATTTAAAAAAAAGAATTAAGAGTGTTAAATCTACTCAAAAAATTACTAAAGCTATGAAAATGGTAGCTGCTGCAAAACTTAGAAAAGCTCAAGAAAATGCTGAAAAAGGACGTCCTTATAGCCAAAAAATGCAAAATATAATTCTGAATCTCACTAAATCAATTAATGATCCTCAGAATGCTCCAAAGTTACTTGTTGGAACAGGGAAAGATAAAATATACTTGTGTGTTGTTTTAACGGCAGATAGAGGCTTGTGTGGCGGTTTCAATTCAAATATTTGCAAGCTTGCAAAAACAAAATTTCAAGAGATCCTAAAAGATGGAAAAGATCTTAAAATAATATCAGTGGGCTCTAAAGGATTAGATCAAATTAAAAGAGAATATGGAAAATTTGTGATTAAGAAATTTAGCTTTAAAGAAAAAAAACAAATTACATTCAGAGAAGCAGAAATTATTGGAAATGAAATAATAAATTTATTCAAAAATAACGAGTTCGACAAATGTATTTTGTTTTATAATAATTTTAAAAATGTAATTACACAAATTCCTCAATCTCAGCAAATTATACCTGCAGAAACAAATTCTATTAACTCTAAAAATGAAAATTTATTAAGTTATGAATTTGAACCTGAGGAGGATGAAATTCTGGAAGATCTACTGCCAAAAAATATATCAACTCAAGTTTTTAAGGCTTTTTTAGAAAATGCAGCTAGTGAACAAGGTTCAAGAATGACCGCGATGGACAATGCCACGAGGAACGCAGGAGATTTAGTTGATAAACTTACAATTAATTATAATAGAAGTAGACAGGCATCTATTACGAAGGAGTTAATTGAAATTATATCAGGAGCTGAGAGTTTATAATCATGAATAAAAAGGGGAAAATAACTCAAATTATAGGTGCAGTTGTTGACGTAAATTTCGAAGATGATTTACCAGAAATATTTACTGCATTAGAAGCAAATAACTCAGGTAATAAACTAATACTTGAGGTTGCTCAGCATCTAGGAGAAAATGATGTTAGAACAATTGCTATGGATGCAACAGAGGGATTAAAAAGAGGCGATGAAGTTACTAATACAGGTTCGCCCATTAGTGTGCCGGTTGGCCCAGAAACACTTGGAAGAATTATAAATGTGGTAGGAGAGTCAATTGATGAAAAAGGTGAAGTTAAAACAAAAGAGAAATGGCCTATCCACAGACCTGCACCAAAATTTACAGATCAAGCAACTGAGACCGAACAATTAGTGACTGGCATTAAAGTAATTGATTTATTAGCTCCATATGCAAAAGGCGGTAAGATAGGATTATTTGGAGGAGCGGGTGTAGGCAAAACTGTTACTATTATGGAATTGATTAACAACATTGCTAAAGCCCATGGTGGATTTTCAGTTTTCGCAGGAGTTGGAGAAAGAACTAGAGAAGGTAACGATCTTTATCATGAAATGATAGAGTCTGGAGTAATTAAAACAGATGGAAAAGGATCAAAGGCAGCATTAGTTTATGGGCAAATGAATGAGCCACCTGGAGCAAGGGCTCGAGTAGCTTTAACAGGATTGACTGTTGCAGAGTACTTTAGAGATAAGGAAGGTCAAGATGTGCTTTTTTTTGTTGATAATATTTTTAGATTCACACAGGCAGGTTCTGAAGTTTCTGCACTATTAGGTAGAATACCTTCTGCAGTTGGTTATCAACCAACTTTAGCTACTGATATGGGAAATCTTCAAGAAAGAATTACCTCTACAGATAAAGGATCCATAACTTCAGTTCAAGCCATATATGTGCCTGCAGATGACTTAACAGATCCAGCACCAGCTACATCATTTTCACATTTAGATGCTACAACGGTACTTTCCAGACAAATAGCTGAAATTGGTATTTATCCTGCAGTGGATCCACTGGACTCTACTTCTAGAATTTTAGATCCCAGAGTAGTTGGTGAGGAACATTATAGAGTTGCAAGAGATGTTCAAAGAATTTTACAAGCTTATAAATCTTTACAAGACATAATTGCTATTCTGGGGATGGATGAGCTTTCGGAGGAAGATAAATTAACTGTTGCAAGAGCAAGAAAAATCCAAAGATTTTTATCTCAACCATTCTTTGTTGCAGAGGTATTTACAGGATCACCGGGAAAATTAGTAGATCTGGACTCTACAATCAAGGGATTCGATGCAATTTGTAAAGGGGAATACGATCATTTACCAGAGGCAGCTTTTTATATGGTAGGCGGAATAGAAGAAGTAATTGAAAAAGCAGAAAAATTATCTCAAAACAAGAATTAATGTCTGAAAAATTCACAGTTGAAATCATATCACCAGACAAATCAATTATTAAATCTGATACGACAGAAGTTACCATTCCTTCATTTGAAGGTGAAATGGGTATTTTAAAAGATCACATACCGCTAATAACTTTTTTAAGACCAGGTATAATCGAAATAAAAGATCAAAATGATAGAAAATATTTTGTAGAAGATGGAACTGTAGAATTTTCAAACAATAATCTTTTAATTCTTACTTCGACTGCAAAAGAAGTATCAAATATAGATAAGGAGTCATTAAGCACTATTATCGGTAAAGTAGAAAAAAAATTAAGCGAAGACAAAATTACAGATAAAGAAAGGTATCTATTATCTTATAAATTAGATACACTTAAAAATATCAGCCAATAAACTGTTTAATACTTTTTAATAATTCAATATACATATATTTTTTAAATTTTACTATTACGGTAGGAAGTTCATTTGGAAAAATCCATTTCCAATCAACAAATTCAGGGTTTTTTGTTTTAAGGTTTATTTCATCTTCATCACCAATAAATTTAACAATGAACCATTTTTGTTTTTGCCCTCTATATTTCCCTTTCCAAATAATACCAACTAATTCTTTAGGTAATTCGTATTCAAAAAATCCATCTATTTCTTTTACCACTTTTATACTTTGAATATTAGTTTCTTCAAAAAGTTCCCTTTTCATAGCAGTAAGAAAACTTTCTCCTTGATCAACACCTCCTTGAGGCATCTGCCATTTATCAATTGGATTGTCTCTTCTTTTACCAACAAAAACTTTATTTTCATGATTTAAAACTACAACACCTACACCTTTTCGCAAAGGAAGAGTGTGCTTAATCATTATTTAAGAATTAAAAAGTTTTATAGCGTAATTTAATTGGTTATCTTTATCAGAATTAATTTGAAAATCTTCACCCTCCGCTTCGACCAATATGTCAGGAGTTACCCCTACCTCAGAAATAGATTTTCCAGAAGGGAGATAATATTTTGATATAGTTAACCTCATACCCCCACCATTTGTTAAAGGTATGATTGATTGTACAGAGCCTTTACCGTAGGAATTTTCCCCTAATATTATCGCTCTTTTGTGATCTTTTAAAGCGCCAGCAAAGATTTCTGATGCTGAAGCGGAGCCATTATTAATTAAAACAACTATTGGTTTTCCTTTAACTTCATCACCTCTTCTTGCAAAAAACTTTCTAGTTTCTGAAATTTTCCTACCTTTGGTTGAAACTATTTCTCCATCATCTAAAAAAAAATCGGTTATATTTATTGCTTGAGTCAATAATCCACCTGGATTATTTCTCAAATCAAGAACATATCCTTTAATTTTAGGTTTCTTTTCAAATTCTTTTACAGATTTTAAAAATTGTTTGTCGCTGTTTTCGTTGAATGATTTAAGCCTTATGTATCCCAAATTTTTTTGGTCACCAATAATTTTAGAGCTAACAGATTGTACTTCTATTATCTTCCTAGTAATAGTGAATTCCATTGGTTTTTTTACATTTTTTCGTCTTACAGTAAGATTTATTGATGTACCAACTGGACCTCTCATTAATTTTACTGCTTCTAAAAGAGATTTACCTTGAACCTGTTCTTTACCAATTTTAACAATGTAGTCCCCAGCCTTAATTCCGGCTTTTGCCGCAGGTGTATCATCTATTGGTGAAATAACTTTAACGACCCCAGATTCCATTCCTATTTCAATTCCTAAACCACCAAACTCGCCTCTTGTATCGGTTTGCATTTCTTTAAAAAGTTCAGGGCTCATATAAGCCGAGTACGGGTCTAACGATTGAAGCACACCATTGATTGCAGAATCCATTACTTCAGCTTGATCAACGTCATCAACATATTCTTTTTTAATATTTTCTAAAACTTCTCCGAAAAGATCAATTTTTTCATATAATTCATTTTTTGAATAGGACGTTGAGTAGAAAATTAGCGAAAACACGGTAGAAATTATTATAATTTTTTTCATATCAAAGCTTTTTCTTTTGGAATTTCTTCAGACCACATTTTCTCTAAATCATAAAATTCTCTTTTTTCTGGATGAAATATATGAACAATTACATCTTGAGCATCTACTAATTTCCAATCATTACTATCTTTTCCCTCAATACGACAATTATCTATTCCTAATTTTTTTAATTGAACCACAAGAATTTCTGATAATGCCTGCAGGTGTCTCGAAGATGTCCCGGAAGCTATAACCATATAATCTGCGATGTATGATTTATTTTTTAAGTCAATGCATGTTACATTTTGAGCCTTATTATCATCTAGAATTTTTTCAATATTATTTTTAATATCAGCGATACTCATTAAATATTTGATTTTGACTCATTCTTTAATTGTGTTGAAGATATAGTTATTTGCTTGTTTTTTATAAAGATAATTCTATTTTTAAAATTTTTAGCCACAAATGAATTCATTCCCTTTCTATCATATCCTCTTCTAGAAAAAACTATTATTTTTACCAATTTTACTATTTTTTTCCAGCTTTTCCACTTGTGAAACTGTGTTAAATTATCAGAACCAATTATAAAGAAGATATTTTTAATTTTCTTTTTTTTTATAAAGTAATTAATTACATCGATAATTCTGGAAGATTTAATAATATTATCTACATAAATTGTTTTAATTTTCTTTTGAGCTTTGGTTATTTTTTTTGCATATTCAATTCTTTCATCCAAAGAATAAAAAGTCTTATTTTTAAAGGGATTTTTTTTTGTGATAACCCAGTAAATTTTTTTTAATTTGAATTTTTTTATTGCAATTTTTGATATACCTAAGTGCCCTTTATGCGCTGGATCAAAACTACCACCTAATAAACCAATATATTTTTTTTGGATAATTGCCATTAACTACGGTCTTACAATTCCTCTTCCAGAAACAAGATATTTGTATGATGTTAATTGATTTATTCCCACAGGACCTCTAGGTGGAAGTTTGTTAGTGGAGATACCAATTTCACCACCAAAACCAAATTCTCCTCCATCCGCGAATTGAGTTGAAACATTGTGCATTGCTATCGAGCTATTGACGCCATTCAAAAAAATCTCAGCATTTTTTTTGTTGTTAGTAA
>CESP01006776.1_pt1 | contig 15631 bp, 11 predicted proteins | sample 531211 | NCBI WGS metagenome assembly CESP01 (sample SAMEA2622074, study PRJEB7988) | marine metagenome | biome: marine biome (ENVO:00000447); feature: surface water layer (ENVO:00002042); material: "saline water (ENVO:00002010), including plankton (ENVO:xxxxxxxx)" | depth 5 m | reverse complement strand
CAATATCTTCATTTGTAAAAAAAGCTAGTTTTTCAGTAATTTTAAAATCAACTTCTTCTATTCTCTTAATTAACTTCTGAATATCTGCATTTTTATAAGCTTTTACTAAATAGAAGAATTTATTAGGATCATTTTTCGCTCTATTTAATTCATTAAGATATTCGTTTACTGTCCTTATTTCATTAGAAGCACTACTCCTTATCTTATCTATACTTATTGTATTTATGAAACTCGGTTGATTGATACTACCCCCAATGCCTTGCGGAATAGTCTTGACAAGACCTGTTGAAAGATTTACAGATTTCATATTTTCCTTTGCTATCGTTAAATCATTTTTTATTTCAAATTCTTGTGCAGCAATAATTGAATTCAAGCTTTTATTTCTGTATACCTCTATTTGTTTATCAAGGTAGTTAATGCCTTCGTTGACCCCTGTTAGTCTTTCATCGCTTGAATAGTTTTGATAGATGAAAGATATTTTGTTTAATACTTTGGAGATAAGTTCTTTATCATAATCTTTGTAAGAGATGTTTAAAACACTCGTTTGAGGTTCTATCTCAACATCTAAATGTCGTTTGAGCCAGGATGAAAATTTTAAGTTAGCTGCTTTTTTATTTTTTATTTTTTTTTGAGATTTTACTAAATCGAAAACTGGCATTAAAATCGAGGGGCTCTTTAAAATTTCTACTTCTGTAGCTAATTTATTATCTCCTCCAAGTTGCAACCCAAGGAAAGCAAAATCTTGAAAATTACCTTTTTGATCAATACCCCCTGATTGATTATCTCTTACAACTATTTGAAATCCTCCTTGATATTCTTTTGGTTGCAAGAAACCAAAAATAACACTAGAAATTACACTTGCACTAGAAACTATACTAATTAATCTTTTTTTTCTTTTAACTAAATCGAATAACTGTGAAATATCAATATCTTCATTATTTTGGTTAAAGTCTTTTTTTTGATCTATTATATTATTCTGTTCCAAATCTATAAATGAATCATACTTAAAATAGCATCTAAAGTATTATTTTATTTTCTTCATTTTCGAAAAATTAACAGTTTTTGTGAATTATACACAATGTTTTTGGGAAAAATTCTAATAAAATGTTTGAGTTTAAATCGCCTATATTAGTTACTGGCTCTGCAGGTTTTATAGGTTCAGCTGTAGTTGATAGTTTACTTTTAAATAGCAACTTAGTGATAGGGATTGATAATTTAAATTCCTATTATGACAAGAGTTTAAAAGTAAAAAGGTTAGAAAAATCCTATAAAATCAATAGAAAAAACTCCAGAGATTTTTATTTTTATGAAGATTCAATTGATGATCACAAAAAATTAGAAGAAATATTTGCAGTTCATCAGCCCAAAATAGTAATCAATTTAGCTGCTCAAGCAGGCGTAAGGTATTCGTTAAAAGATCCATTTTCTTATGTTAAAAGTAACTTAATTGGATTTAGTTCTATTCTGGAATGTTGTAAAAAATTTGATGTTTCTAATTTAATTTATGCATCAAGCAGTTCTGTTTACGGAGCTAATAAATTAATACCATTTAGTGAGAAAAATATAGTTAATCACCCAGTAAGTTTTTATGCGGCAACAAAAATATCTAATGAATTAATGGCACATTCCTATAGTCACTTATATGGAATTCCATCAACAGGGTTAAGATTTTTCACTGTTTATGGACCATGGGGGAGGCCAGATATGGCCCCAATGATATTTGCAAAATCAATATTGGATGGAAAACCAATTGAAGTTTTTAATTTTGGAGATATGATGAGAGATTTTACTTTTATTGGCGACGTTGTTGAGGGCATTATTAGATGTTGTCAAAAGCCAGCAACTCCATTTGAAGAATTTGATAATTTGAGACCCACTCCATTTAGTTCATTCGCACCTCACAGGATATTTAATATTGGATATGGTCAATCTATTAAACTTATGAAATTTATTGAAATATTAGAAAATTTGTTAGGGAAAAAAGCTATTAAAATATTTAAACCTATGCACAAAGCAGATGTAAAGGAAACGTATGCTGACACAAAATTAATAAAGGAATGGATAGATTATAAGCCAAAAGTTTCTCTTGAAGAGGGTTTAGTTCATTTTGCAGAATGGTATTTAAATTATCATCGCAATTTGTGAAAAATACTTTTTGTTTTTGTTTTTTAAATTAATATTTAAGAATCTTTCAAAAAATAAATGCAAACAATACTTGTTACTGGAGGAACAGGCTTTATTGGAAGTCATACTTGTGTAAATTTATTATTAAAAGGTTATAGGGTAATAATTCTTGATTCTTATGAAAATAGTTCAAAACTTATTTTAAAAAAACTAAGGTTACTTATTCAAAAAATAGATAGTAATCTTTTAGGAAATTTAAGTTTTCATAAAGGTGATATTAGAGATAAAGAGATTTTAGAAAAGATTTTTTATCTAGCTAAAGTCAATAATAACCCAATAAAGGGAGTAATTCACTTTGCAGGTTTAAAAGCTGTTGGGGAATCAGTTACTGATCCATTAAGGTATTGGGATTTTAATTTTATTGGGACATTAAGACTATTAGAAAGCATGGAAAAATTCGATTGCAGAACAATAATATTTAGTAGTAGTGCAACTATATATGGATATCCTAAAACAAGTTTTTTAAGAGAAAATAATGAAATTAAACCTTTTAATCCTTATGGATATACAAAAGCTTCTATTGAGATTCTCTTAAAAAACGTGTTTGAAAGTAAGCCAAATTTATGGAGAATTGCTAATTTAAGGTATTTTAATCCAATTGGAGCTCATGAATCGGGCTTACTTGGAGAAGATCAAAAAGGTAATCCTGATAATATATTCCCTTTTATAACAAAAGTGGCTGCAAAAAAAATAGATAAATTGTCTATTTTTGGCAAAGATTGGGAAACTGAAGATGGAACAGGAGTTAGAGACTATATTCATGTAATGGATCTTGCAGAGGGTCATATCCTATCGCTTGAGTTTCTTCTTCAGAACAAATCTAGAATAATTAATCTTAATATTGGGACTGGAACGGGTACTTCAGTTTTACAGTTAGTTAATACTTTTAAGGAAGTCAATAAGATTGATTTACCTTATATTTTTGCTAAAAGAAGACCTGGAGACGTTCCTCGTTTAGTAGCTGATAATTCTCTTGCATGTTCCCTTTTAAATTGGAAACCTAAAAAATCTATTGAAGATATGTGTCGTGATGGATGGAGATGGCAATTAAATAATTTAAATTAAAACAAAAATACTAGCTTGACCCATCTCCAATTCTCCATAAATTTAAATTACTTCCTTTCAGGGAATTAGGATTTATAATTGATCTTGCATCAAATATCCAGGAGGGTTTCCTCATCAAGGGAGAAACCTCATACCAATTTATTAATGAATATTCATTCCATTCTGTAAGAATCAATACTGCATCTGCGTTTACAAAAACATCATTAAGATTTTCTTGAAAAATCCAAACTCCATCGATAGATTTACTTTGAGGATTTAAATTTAATTGATCAGCCCCAACTTGGTCTGCACCAAGATCATTAGCTATTTGAGTTGGCTCTACTTTTGGGTCATGTATTTTTAATATTGCTCCTTCTTCAATTAAATCTCTACAAATGCTTATGGCAGAGGATTCTCTTGTATCATTTGTATTAGCTTTAAATGCAAATCCTAAAATTCCAATAATTTTTCCACAAACTGTGCCAAATAACTTATTAACAACAAGCTTAGAAATCCTTTTTTTATGCCAATAATTAAATTCGACAACGCTTTCCCAGAAATTTGCAACTTCTTCAAGTCCAAAATATTTTGATAAATATACTAAATTCAATATATCTTTTTTGAAACAACTACCTCCAAACCCAGGCCCTGAATCAAGGAATTTTGAACCTATCCTGCTATCAGTGCCTATTGCCCTCGCAACTTCTCTAACATCAGCTCCAGTGGCTTCACACAACGCACCTATTGAATTAATAGAACTAATCCTCTGAGCTAAAAATGCATTAGCAGTTAATTTTGCTAATTCACTACTCCAAATATTTGTATGCAAAATATTTTTTTTGGGAACCCATTTTTCATAGATTTCACTAAGAGCTGATATGGCTTTTTTATTCTCACCACCTATCAAAACACGATCTGGTTTTATTAAGTCATTAATAGCAGAACCTTCTGATAAAAATTCTGGATTTGATAAAACATCGAATGTTCGATTAGCATTACTTTTTGAAGAGGATTGGACAGAATTAAGTATTTTTTTTATCACTTCTGCAGTTCTTACAGGAAGTGTACTTTTTTCTACGACAATCGTATGTCCAGTAGCATATTCTGCAACTTTTCTTGCACTTGCCTCAACCCATTTAAGATCACTAGCTTTCCCTGCCCCAACTCCTTTAAGTTTAGTAGGGGTATTTACGGATATGAAAATCATATCAGCCTTTGCAATCTCTTTTTTTATATCAGTTGAAAAACTGAGGTTTAACCCCCTACAATTTTTAATAATATTGCTTAGGCCTGGTTCGAAGATAGGTAATTTATTTAAGTCTTTACTGTTCCATAATTCAATCCTTTTTGCACTAATATCCACGACATTTACCTGTAAGTCGGGACATTCTTGAGCTATTACAGACATAGTAGGTCCCCCTACATAACCTGCACCGATACAACATATATTTTTTATTTTAAATTTCATTTATAAAAAAAATAAAAATATCTTATAAATTTCTCAAAAATTTTTACTCATATCAATTTTAAACATACCGACCATACTTGTCCTCAAATCTAACAATATCATCTTCTCCTACGTAAGAGCCACTTTGAACTTCAATTAAAATAAGATTTATCTTTCCAGGATTAGACAATCTATGTTTACTTCCAAGTGGTATATAAATACTCTCATTTTCGGAAAGCATTTTAGTGTTATTATCTAATTCAACTTTCGCCGTTCCATGAACTACTACCCAATGTTCCGATCGATGGTGATGCATTTGTAAAGATAATTTTTCGCCTGGCTTCACCGTAATTAGTTTTACTTGCCACCTTGATTCTTCTACTACAGATAAATAATTTCCCCATGGCCTGTAAATCTTTTTGTGTTTTTGCCCTTCTGGGATATTGTTTCCTTTTAGTTCGTTGACAATATCTTTTACTTTTTGGGCCTCACTAATTTTCGATATAAGAACAGCATCATTTGTTTCAACTATAGCTAAATCAGAAATGCCAATACCAACAATAAGTCTACTTTCACCCCTTAAATAACAATTCTCAACTGACTTAGTGATTATTTTCCCCTGGGTGAAGTTTCCTTTTTTATCTTTTTTAGAAGTCTCCCATACAGCTTGCCAACTGCCAATATCGCTCCACTCTGCATCCAGGGGTAAAACTATCCCCTTATCTGTTTTTTCCATAACTGCTATGTCTATTGGTAAGTTTGGTGATTTTTCAAATGCTTTATAATTGATTCTTGTGAAATCAAGATCATCAATTGATTCAGAAATAGATTTCTTGCATGATTCAACTACTTTTGGCGCATATTTTTTTAGTTCTTCTAAAATAGTTTTTGCTTTAAACATAAAAATTCCACTGTTCCAAAGATATCGCTTATCTTTTATGAATTCATTTGCCTTTTCGAAATTTGGTTTTTCAGTAAATTCTTCAATTTTATTACCTATTATTTCGCCATTTATAAAAGCCTTTTCAGCCTTAATGTATCCATAACCAATTTCAGGTGAAGTAGGTATAACTCCAAAAGTGACAAGATAATTATTTTCTGCATATTTGCATCCTTTATTTAAAACATCGACAAATTTTTTATTGTTTTTTATTAAATGATCAGATGACAATGCCAATATTATTGAATTTTCATTTATTTCAAAAGCTTTAAGTGCTCCTAATGCTATTGCTGGGGCAGTATTTTTACCAAAAGGCTCTAAGATAATCGAATTTGTTTTTTGGTTAATTTCTCTCATTTGCTCTGCAACAATAAATCTATGTTCCTCGTTGCAAATCAATATTGGATTTAATGCATTTTCTAAATTTATTATTCTCTCTTGAGTCTTTTGCAATAAAGATTTTTTATCATCATTGTCTATGTTTAAGAATTGTTTTGGATAACTCTCTCTTGATAAAGGCCAAAGTCTTGTTCCAGAACCCCCACACAAAATAATTGGAATTATGGGTGTATTTCCCATTTTTTAATTGAAAGAATATTATTATTTCTTATTCTACTTTATTGCGATATTTTCAATTTAAAGCTGCGTTCAATTTTTGTTAAGAAAACATCCTTAATTGAAGGAAATAAGAATTTATTTTTTGTAAACATATAACACCATAGTCTCTCTAAATAATGACCTTCTATGGGATTTTGATGTTCACTTAAAATTTTTAGTAATTCACCGTAAAATTCTTTTTTATGGATTTTAATTGCTTCTTTTGTAACTGCGAAACATCCTCCATAAGATGTTGCAACAAATATTGGAATTTCAGGAAATAAAGTTTTTGCAAAATTTCTAAAACCAAATTTTGATTTTTTAATTTTATTATTCTTCCAATCTAAATAATATCTTGAATCTTTTTCGATCCCTACATTATGAGACCAATGAAATGGGCCTAGAAGTCCTAATCTACTAGAAGAAAAATTATCTTTTTTAAGATCACGTATATAGAAATCTAAATTCTGGTAAGCCATACAATTAAGATCATCAATCTTGCCTTGTAGAAAAATATTTAAGTTATCAAGATTTTCAAAGTTATTAAAAATATGATGAACCCAAGTATGAGATTCCCTTCCAACGTTAGGTAAATTTATTATCTGACCATAATTTATATTTCTTAATTTTGTACCTTTATTATAAATAATAATTTTAAATTTATCTTCATATTTTTTAAGCCATGATAAGTCTTCATTAAATCTAGAAATTATTATTGAAGGCATTTTTTGATATGATTTAATTCATTATATAATTCTACCAATTGAAAACTTATTCAAATATTAGAGTTTTAATTGTAGGTGCAGGATTAGCTGGGGCGACAATAGCTAGAGTATTGGCAGAGGAAAATTGCTTTGTGCAGATTATAGAGAAAAGGAATCATATTGCAGGAAATATTTTTGACTTTAATAATAGCAATCTTGAAAGAATTCATAAATACGGGCCACACCTTTTACATTGCGATAAAAATTCACCAGGTTTAAAATTTTTGAGTAGATTTACAGATTGGATTTCCTATGAGCATAGAGTTAGAGCTTTATTAAGGGATGGTAGAACTACTCCCCTTCCCATAAATAAATTAACTATAGAAGATGTATTTAATAAAAAATTTGAAAATGATTTAGAAGTAAAGAACTTTTTGGATTCAATTAGGAATAAAAATCTTATACCTAAAAATACAGATCAGTTTTTTGAAGCTTCAATAGGAAATCAGCTAGCAGATATATTTTTTAGACCTTATACCAAAAAAATGTGGGGTCTTGATCCAAAATATCTTTCAATAGGTATCGGCTCTAGATTGCCAATTAGGATAAATGATGACACAAGATACTTTAATGATAATTTTCAGGCTTTACCTAAGGATGGTTATAAAAAAATGATTGCAAATATGATTTCTCATGAAAATATTAAGTTGAATTTAAATACTACTTATGATAAAGAGATGGAGAAAGATTATGAAAAAATATTTTTATGTATACCTATTGATGAATATTATAATTTCAAATTTGGTGTTTTACCCTATAGATCAATTTTGTTTGAACATAGAAAGGAGTTAGCAGAAGATTTACCATCGCCGGTAATTAATTTTACGGACGATAATAAGTATACAAGAAAAACGCAATGGAGCTTATTTCCTAATAGTTATCATAAATCTATTACTTGGAAAACAATTACATATGAAATACCCTGTTCAATGATGCAAAATCCTGGAGAATATTACTACCCAGTTCAAACCAAGGAATCAAATATTCTCTATAACAAATACAAAAAATTATCACTTAAGGAAAGTAAGATAAAATTTTGCGGTAGAACTGGACTCTACCGGTACATAGATATGATTCCTACTGTAATTATTCACTTAAATATGGCAAAAGAATTTCTAAATAAAATAAAAAATGAATAATAAGAAGAAAATATTAATGATATCCTCTACTTCAAAAATTGGAGGTGGACCAAAACATATTTTTATTCTCAGTGAATTAATTAACAAAAGATTTAATATTTACTATGCTCTACCCAAATTACCCGAAATTAGTTCTTATTCAAAAGGGGAATACATTAAAATATCAGAACGGAAAATTAATTTAAAAGATATATTTAAACTGATCTTATTTGTAAGAAATAATTCGATAGATGTTATTCATGCTCATGGAAAAGGTGCAGGTTTTTTAGGTAGAATTTTAAAGATTTTTTTGAGGAATTCATTAGTTTTTACTTTTCATGGTATCCATATGGAATGTTATGGTAATTTGTATCAGAAAATTTATATTTTATACGAAAATATTTTTGGAAAACTTGATGATCATAAGATTTTTGTATCTAATGGCGAATTAGAATATGCAAAAAAAAATAATATTTACACAGGTAAAAACTTTACAGTAATAAATAATGCAGTAGAGAATAAAGATCTTAGAAATTTAAAAAAAAATTCACCTTCTAGTAATTATCCTTATGGAATTATTGCTAATAAAATAAATATTATCTCTGTCTGCAGATTGGTAGAACAAAAAAATATTTTTGAGATATTTGAAATTGCCAAAATATTAAATGAGTATAATTTTTTGGTTATTGGAGGAGGAAATCTTTTAAATGAAGCAAAGTTTTTTATTCAGAAACAAAATATTAAAAATGTTAATCTTTTAGGTGAAAAAAAAGATGTTTATAATTATTTATATTTTGCTGATCTTTGCTTATCGACTTCTCTATATGAGGGATTACCTTTAAGTTTACTAGAAGCCATGTCAGTTGGGTTGCCAATTGTTGCAACAAAAGTTTTAGGCAATAAAGATGTTGTTCTTCATGGTCAAACAGGATTTCTATATGAATTAAATGATGTATTATTAGCCGCTAAATTTATTAATACTATAGTAAAGGATAATAGTTTGAATTATAAATTTACTATTAACTCCCAACTTAGACAAAGAGATTTATTTTCTACAAAAAAAATGTCAAATAGTTATTTTTCTCTTTATAAAAACATATAAAATATTTTATTTCTTTAGTGTCAATTGTTTGAAGCTTGCTGATTTAATAATTAAATCTTTATATGTTCCGCATGCTTTAATTTCTCCATTTTCAAATTCATAAATATAGTCGCAATCTTTAATAGTGGAAATTCGATGGGCTATTATCAGAATTGTTAAACCTTTATCTATCTCTCTTAATTCATTCATCAAATTATATTCTGTAATATTGTCTAGTGCACTTGTGGCTTCATCAAGCACTAAAAACTTTGTATCTCTATAAAACGCTCTTGCAATCGCAATCCTTTGTCTTTGTCCACCTGATAATCTAACACCATTTTCGCCTACCCTTGTGTTCAATCCATTGGGTAATTGCTTGACAAAATCATTTAATTGAGCAACTTTTAATGAATTCCAAACTCTTTCTTTATCAATATTTTTTACCTCAATTCCATATGCAACATTTGAAAGAATATTGCTATTTAAAAGATTAATAGATTGTGGTACATATGAACATATTTTTTGCCACTTTTGAGTATCATTTTCACTTAATGGTTGATTATCCAGAAACAATCCACCTTCGAAAGAATCTAAGAGATTAAGAATTAAGTTTGCAGATGTTGTTTTCCCACTTCCTGTTTTTCCTACAAATGCAATTTTTGAGCCTACAGGAATTGAAATATTAATATTTTTTAAAGCAACTTGTTCTGAATTAGGGTATTTATAGAAAGCAGACTTAAGTGCAATTAGTTTTTTGGGCACTATATCAAAGTTTTTTGTATTTAAATTTTGGCGGGGTTGCTTGCTGGGTAACTCTATTAACTTAAGAGCTTCTTCTACGTCTGGTAGACCAGACCTCAGATCAGTTATCCCACGGAAAACATCTTGTAATGGAGGGGTAAGCTTTAGAGAAGCAACTGCAATTGTTGCTAAAAAAGGAATTATTTCAATAAAAACTGAAGGATTTTTGCCAGATATTAATGGAAATAAACCAATAGAAAAAATCAAAGTAATACCAAATGGTTCAATAAGAGATCTTGGGAATTCAGGTAATGTTTCTGCTTTCCATAAAAAGGGGAAGGCTTTTTTTCCTGCATTAGTGAATCTTTTTTCGAAATATTTTTGGGAACCAGTTAAATAAACATCACTAATTGTTGATATTGATTCGGTCATAACTTTATTAATTTCAGACTCTAAAATTATTCTTTGCTTACTAGCCCTTCTTATTATTGGTGTAACTAAAAAAGAAATAAGTGCATAGCCAATAATTAGGCAAATTATTAAGTAGAAAGCCGTAATTTTTGCGAAACTCAAAATCGCTAAGAATATAAATAAAACTATGAAAATGCCACTTACTATTTGTAAAAAAGGTCTTATTAGTTTTTCTGAAACTCTTGCAATATTTAGAAGAATTTTAGAAGAAAGTTCTTCACTCTTCGAGGTAAGAAAAAATTCATAAGGTTGATTAAGAATTTTTTTCTGTGCAATTTTCGATAAGTCAAGAAATATTGATGCTCTTAATCTTTCTTGAAAACCTCTTAAAACAAGTCTTAAAAAAGAAGCAATCCAGTTAAAAAATACATAAAGGCCAATAAGCCATAATATTTTAAAGAAAGTATCAGTTGCTAATAAGTTAGAAAAAGGAATAGATGGCCTATTTTCCTGCCCTATTAAAGCTGTAAACATTCTAGATACTAGACCAACGACTAAGACATCTGCTAAGCCAGTAATAATGGCTACAGGTAACAAAGCCAATAATGATAGTTTCCTTCCTTTTGAAAGACTATTTAAAAGCCTTCCAACTAAATTAAATGTCTTACTGTACATGACTACATAAAAGCATATTGAATATTAAGTTTTTTTTTTTTAGACCACTTTTTTTAGTGTTTATTCATTTTTTGTTCAAATTTAGAATTGTTAATTAAATCTAATCATTTAAATTATCAAAAACTAATATGCCCCTTTATCTTTTGGAAATAATATTACCCCAAATGTTCTTAAAATAATTCTTAAATCTAGTAAAAGTGAAATTTCCTCAGAATATATTAAATCTAAAGCTACTCTTCTATCATAACTTAGATTATTTCGGCCACTAATTTGCCATAGACCAGTAATACCAGGCTTTACTGAAAAAACTTGTAAGAATTTTTTACCATACTTTTCTATTTCTTCTTTGACTATAGGTCTCGGTCCCACAATACTCATTTCACCTCTTATTACGTTAATAAATTGGGGTAATTCATCTAAACTTGTTTTTCTTAAAAAGAGCCCTATATTTGTGATTCTTGGATCGTTTTTAATTTTATAATCTTTGTTAAATTCATCTTTAATTTTTTCATCTTTTTCTAACAAAGTAATTAACATACTTTCAGCTTCAGGATGCATAGTCCTGAATTTTATACAATAAAATTCGGTTTTATTTTTGCCCAACCTTTTTTGTTTATAAAAAATAGGTCCTCTAGAACTAAATTTAATCAGCAAAGAAATTACTAAAAAAAAAGGAAAACCAACTACTAGTAAAAGTGTGGCAAATAAAAAATCAAAAAAAGATTTAAAAAATTTGTAAAAAAGCACTTTCTTTTTTTTAATTTTTCCTGAATTTCTCATAAATCTAAAAATTTTAAATTTTTAAAAGCAACTTATACATTAAAATTTTCTCTGGAAAATATCCCATGCTTTATTAATTGATATTTCAAATTTATTTTGAAAGTTTTTGCAACTAAAATTTTTTGCATAGTTATTTAATATTTCTGGATCAAAAGTTTTCCAGAGTTTTTTGTCTTCAAACCAATTTATTGTGTCAAAGATATCTTCCGCTGTTTGGCTTTTGAATAAAATTCCATTAGATATTTTATCTTTAGTAATTGTTGATAAACAGTTTACAGTGTCTAATATGCCCCCACTACTATATGCAATAATTGGGGCGCCTGAAGCCATTGCCTCAACAGGAGCAATACCAAAATCTTCCACCCCAGCATAAACAAATGCTCTGCATCTACTCATATAATTCTCAACATCAATATCAGAAAGTTTACCTAGAAATTTTATATTAGGCTTCGCAATTTTTTCAAGTTTAATTCTTTCGGGTCCATCTCCAATAATTATTAATGGTAAATTCAATTTATTAAATGAACGAATCAATAGATCAATCCTTTTATTAGGAACTAATCTATTTACACTTAAATAAAAATTACTTCTGTTTACATTATATTCAAATCTATCGATGTCAACTGGAGGATGAATAACTTCCGATTCTAATCCCCAATATTTTTTTACTCTTCTAGCAGTAAAATTCGAATTTGATATTAAATAATCTATTCTTTGAGAACTATAAAAATCCCATTGCCTTAATTTAAAAAGAAGATATCTAAGAAGTAAATCCAAGCCATATTTATTTAAATTTGATTGTTTTAAATAAGTATGCATTTGATCCCAAGCATATCTCATAGGTGTATGTAAGTAACTAATATGACACTGATTTGGACTAGTTATTACACCTTTTGCAAATGCATGACTTGAACTAATTACTATGTCATAGTCATTTAGATTAATCTGCTCTACAGCAAAGGGTATAATAGGGAGGAAATTTTGGATATTGTTTTTACCAAAGGGTAAAGATTGTATGAAGCTAGTCTTTATATTTTTGTTTATTAAAAGTTTATTGTCTTCCCCTAAGTTGGAAGTTAACGCAAATAAATCTGGTGATGAGTAATTATCATTCAATAATTCATTAATTAACAAAGTAACTTTTTCTGCTCCTCCAAATGATTTCTTTATAAACCAATCGTGAATAATAGCGAATTTAGCGTCATGTATCTTCATTTATTTTAATTAGATTGCATAAAGAAAATTTACGTAATATAGTTTTTCATATCTTAACTAAAATTATCTAAAAGACTGCAAGGCATTCGTAATTCTCATTTCTAAAAAATAAGTAATTCCATTAGCAATTTCAAGAATTTTAGAACTTTCAATCGATTTTTCTGATTGGATAGTTTTTTCTATAGATTCTCTAGCATCTTTTTTATCTAACAAAAAAATATTTATAATTGATTTCGTTAAATAAGTATTACCATTATTTTGATCTTTTTTAAGGATAATATTTACAGTATCTTTGGCTTCAAGCACTTTTCTTTGAAGTATTTGACTAATTAATACACTATAAAGATCCTTTAAATCCTCTTTCTCTCTATAACGCTGTAAATATATTATTTCGGCTCTTTTTAGATAAATTTGCTTAGGGTCGCTTTGATTAAGAACCCCAACCAAATCAAAAATATTATTGAATTTTCCTTCTCTTAAGAAAATTCCTAATTTTTCAACTTCTTTTATCTTATTAGCCATTAGGATTGAGTTACTTCCTTTTAATTTTTCTTCGATAATTAAATTTTGATTACCCATATCTAAAGGTGTTATATTTCCATTACTTTTTAATAATCTGGCTTTCATTAAAAATTTATTAGATTTATTTTCAGGAAAATCTATTGGTACGTTTTGTGATAAATAATAACAACTTTCTTCGTCAAAACTTTCATGCAAAAAGCCATTAGCGAAAACTATATTTGTAGATCTTATAAAATCTTTACTTATTAAGTCCAATAATAAACTTGATGAAGAAATTGAATTGCCATCTCCAAAGTAACTAATATTTATTCCATTACTTATATGTTTAATTTTTAAACTTTGGTTACTAGTTGCACAATCTATTTTTTTAATAGAAGAATTAATAGACTGTCTTCTTAAGAGATAAAGCTTGCTTTCATCAGGAAGATCCCACTCGTTATCAATTAAAAAAGAATTGTTATTTAATAAGTATTCATTAAGTTTATTTTTTGATTCACTTGACATCACTCCTTGATCTTTTGTTTTAACTAAAAACCAATCAAAATATTTTAAGTCTTCTTTATATGTGTTCTCATTACTTACAACTTGTCTTACTGAAACATACTCTCCTTGTCTTGATGCCTCTGCTTCCAAGTTAAAAGTGTTAATTTCTTTTGTATCAGGCAGGATTGCTAAGGTTGAAGTTAAATAAGAATTTTTTTCTGTTATATTTTTTATTATTTCAAAATGAGGCCATTTAGAAAATAACTTTTGTTCAGCAGTATTAAAAAAATTACCATAATAAGAAGTAAACAAGTTAATAATAATTGAGATAATAATGATAATTTTTTTATAAGATGTAGATAAAAATATATAATTACTTTCAGTTATAAATTGTGCTATGTAAATACAAATTACTGGATAAATAGGTAATATAAATCGAATATCCTTTGTGGACATTAAACTTATTACTAAATAGCAATTAAAAATAAAAATAAACATCCATAAATTAATTTTATTTATCTCTTTTAGATTTATTTTTAATAATTTTGTTGGCGATATTTTTTCAAATATAAATATGACGGCAAATATAGAAAAATTTATATATCCAAATACTATAGGGAAGGATTTGAAAAAATATAACCAACTATTGATTGAATTGATATTTAAACCTTCTTGATAATTAATTCCCCAATTCCATGCATTAATTGTAGATGTAATTATTGTTAGCCAATGTTTTGAAAACCATGGGAAAATTATCAGAAGAAATGAACTAATAAATAATATAATTTCATTTATATTTATAAGGAAGTTTTGTTTAATCTTAAATTTTTTTATAAGGATAATTAAAAAAGGTAAAGAAAATAATGAAATACCAGTTGGCTTTGTAAGAAAAACTAATCCTAATGTGAAACCAGAAAATATTGCATACTTAGAATTCTTTTTATTATTTAAATACCATTTCGTGAAAAATAATAGATTAAGGCAAGTAAATGATGTCAGAGATAAATCAATTAAATAGTCAGTTCTTTGATTAATTATTAATGAGCTAAAAGTAAATATTAATGAGGCCCATATACCCAAAGATTTATCTTTTAGTATTTTTCCTAATTGATAAATTGAAAAAATACAAATGATGTTAAATACTTGATTTGATAAGTATGCTAATTGATATGAATTTCTAAATAAATTTAAGAATAAAGCAGATAGGAAATATGTTAGAGGACCTCTATAACTATCAGTCACATTGAGTAATTGATCTATCTTGGTCAATAAGTTAGTATTTTGTCCGTGCAAAATATTGGACATTTTAAAAACATTACTAAGGTGATAGCCTTGGTCCCATAGGGGCGGATTGTTAATTCCTGATATTAAAAGATAATCAAAAATTATGCTTATTAAAATCAATAAAAATAATTTAATATAATTTTTTTTGAGTAAATTAAATATCATAATTTCTCATTAGAAAAATTATTTGAGTTCTCTTCAATTATATTTTTAAGACTTGCTATTAATATCCATGCTACTAAACTTATCTTTCCGTCAAAGTATTGAATATCAAATAGCTGTGATATTAGGAAAAATAACATAGATGTCCATATTGCTTTGTCAAACAAAGTTATGTCATTTATG
>CESP01021037.1_pt1 | contig 15646 bp, 11 predicted proteins | sample 531211 | NCBI WGS metagenome assembly CESP01 (sample SAMEA2622074, study PRJEB7988) | marine metagenome | biome: marine biome (ENVO:00000447); feature: surface water layer (ENVO:00002042); material: "saline water (ENVO:00002010), including plankton (ENVO:xxxxxxxx)" | depth 5 m | reverse complement strand
TAAATATGAACACACACAACAATTTTCAGTCATTCCATATCCATTTAGAATGTTAACACCTAATGTTTTATACCAATCAATCAATGCTTGTGGCAAAAATGCGGCACCACTCACAATTGCATTTGCTCTTGACCAACCCAATGATTTTTTAATTTTCTTCTTTATTATTCCAGAGATGAGTGGTATTTTAAGTAAAATATTCAATCTATTTTGTGGCATTTTCTCCAAAACCTTTTCTTTGAATTTATTGTAGATCCTAGGTACACCTGCGAATGTGGTTGGTTGTACCTCAGAAAGATTTTTTCCAAAAGTTTCCAATGATTCAACAAATGATATTGTTCCTCCATATCTTAAACATGAAAATTCTATAACAACTCTCTCAAAGATGTGATTTAAAGGCATGTATGAAATGAAAGTATTATTGCCATTTTTATCGACAGCAAGAGGATTAACCTCGCTCTCAATGATAATCTTGGTTAAAAAAACTGTTCTATAATCCAATACAGCACCTTTTGGGTCTCCAGTTGTGCCCGAAGTAAATATTATTGTCCATATGTCATCCATCTCAGGATAGTAATTTTCTTTCTTGGGCTCATTTTGATTCATTATATCCTCCCATTTAACAGAATTTTTAATTTCTGAATGGTTATCGTATTTAGGAAACGATATCAACGGAACGTTTTTGATACCCTTGACCTGTTCTTCCCAGTTCTCTAATTTACCCGCAAAAAGTAATTTAACTTCTCCAAAATCGATTAAATTTTCAAGTTCATAAGATTTTAAAGTAGGAAAGAAAGGAACAGATATATGTCCCGACATCATGATAGCAAGATCTGCTATAACCCACTCACGACAATTTTTTGAAATCAAACCAATGTGAGACTTTGCTGGAAGATTGTAACCATCAATAGCTGTTGCTAACTTTCTAGCCATCATTCCAACTTCAGCCCAAGTATACTCTTCCCAGTTGTCACCAAAAGGTTGTCTTAAAAATGGATCATTTGCTTTTTCTTTTTCCCATTTATAAAATGGAAAGTCATAAAATTTATCGTTCATAAAAACTAAATATAGTGATTTATTTTTGGGATAATTTATAACACATAGTTGCTTGATAATTTACTGATATATTAGCTATCTTAGTAGATGTTTATGGAAACATTTAAATCATCGATTAACAACAGAAGCGCATCTTTTAAATCCAATAAAAAAGCAATGTTAAATCATATTGATGAGTTAAATAATTATTTAAATAAAACCAAAATTTTAGGTTCAGAAATTGCACTTGACAGAGCAAGGAAAAGAGGTAAATCTTTAGCCAATGAAAAAATCAAGAAATTGATCGACCCAGAAAGTCCATTTATCGAACTGATGCCTCTCGCAGGACTAAATCATGAAAATGGTTTTGGTCCAGGCGGTACAACCATTTGTGGAATAGGTTTTGTATCCAGAAAACTATGCATTATTAATGCAAATATTGGGACAAAAAAGGGTGGTGTAGTTGATTACGCTACAAGTCTAAAAAACCTTCGTTTAAGCGAAATAGCAAAAGAAAATAAACTAACAACTATAAACTTAGTTGAAAGTGGTGGCGCAAACTTACCAGATCAGGATACTGTATTCAACAACTATGGTAAGATATTTAAAGAAATGTCCTCTAGAAGTAAAAACGGTATTCAAACAATTTCAATAGTTTTCGGAAATGCAACTGCTGGTGGTGCGTATTTTCCTGGAATGTCTGATTACACCATAATGCAAGAGGATCAAGCAAAAGTTTTTTTAGCAGGCCCGCCCCTAGTTAAAATGGCAACAAATGAGGAATCCAATGAAGAAGAATTAGGTGGTGCAAAAATGCATAGCAATATATCTGGCGTTTCAGATTTTCTAGCCAAATCTGAGGATGAAGCAATTATGATTGCTAGAAAAATTGTAGAGTTTAATGTAAATGACAAAAAACATAAAAAGTTTGAAGACATAAATCCCCCAAAATTTGATAAAAATGAAATTTTAGGAATAATCCCATTCAATTTAAAAACACCATTTGATATTAGAGATTTAATTGTAAGATTTGTTGATAATTCTGAGTTTTTCGAATTCAAGGAAAATTATGGTCCAACATTGTTATGTGGTTGGTCTAAGATTAATGATAAGAAGATTGGAATTCTCGCAAGTAATGGAGTGATATTTAGCGAATCAGCTAAAAAAGCTACTCAGTTTATTCAACTTGCTAACAAATCAAATATTCCACTGTTATTTGTACAAAACACAACAGGATTCATGGTTGGTAAGAGGCATGAGCAAAATGGAATAATAAATCACGGATCCCAATTAATCCATGCTGTTGCTGGTAGTGAAGTTCCTCACATTACGCTACTAGTTGGAAATTCTTATGGTGCTGGAAATTATGCAATGTGTGGAAGATCATTTAACCCTAGGTTTTTGTTTTCTTATCCAAATGTAAAGTCTGGTGTTATGGGGGCTGAACAACTGGCCGGAGTTATGGAGATTATAAAAGTTAACTCAGCTTTAAAAGCAAATAAAAAAATTGATAAACGCAAACTGAATCGAGACAAAAAAATATTGATTGCTGACTCAGAAAAAAAGGCATCAATTTGGCATACAACATCCAATGTAATGGATGACTCTGTGATTGACCCAAGAAAAACAAGAGAATACTTAAGACTATGCGTTGAGATTATTTACAAAGAAGATATAAAAGGAAGTGATTCATTCGGAACTTTTAGAATGTAAATTGATATGAGTGATTTTAAAAACCATAAATATTTAATTGTCAGAGAAAGTAATTTTAAACTTGAAATTATTTTAAATCGCCCAGACAAAAAAAACGCAATTAATTCTGAAATGCTAAAAGAATTAATGGATTGTACTAACTATGCAAATGAAAATGATTCTGTAAGAGCTGTTGTGTATAAGTCTACTGGGGATGTTTTCTGTGCAGGGTTAGATTTGTATGATTTTAAAGAAAATAATATGACAAATGCTCTTTCTGATGTTTTTAATCTTCTTCACAAACCTAAACTTGCTGTTTTAGAGGGAGACGCATATGGCGGTGGAGTATTACTGATACTATGTTGTAATTATGTCATTTCAAAATCAGATGTCAAACTCTGTCTTCCGGAAGTTGACAGAGGTTTATTTCCATTCCAAGTTATGGATGCATTAATAAAAGTAATGCCAGCAAAAAAAGCATTAGACTGGTGTATTCGGGGTCTTTCGGTGGATGCAAAGGATTGTTTAAAAATGAATGTTATTGATGAAATAAATAATAATGTAGAAGAAAGTGTCAGCGATTGGATTAGCACAATAACAAGCAAATCTCCCAATGCTATCGCAAGCGGGTTAAAATCTTTTGAAAATATTTATGTGAATAAAAAAATCATTGGTAAATTAAATGATGAATTACAAAAATTAAAAGAATCTGATGATTTCATTGAAGGCATTAAATCCCTTCGGGAAAAAAGAAAACCAACATGGAAAAAACCATAATATGAGTAAACCAAGTTTTTACAATGACCTTTCTATTCCTATAATTGCTGCACCTCTTTTTTTAATATCTGGTCCAAAATTGGTTATAGAGTGTTGTAAAAATGGAATTGTAGGAACCTTTCCAGCTCTGAACCACCGAACAACGGAGGGATTTGAGCAGTGGGTGATCCAAATAAAAGAAGAACTTTCTAATTTTGAGAAAGAAACAGGAATGAAAGCTGCACCGTTTGGTGTTAATCTTATTGTTCACAATACAAATCCACGAATTCGTGCGGATTTAAAAATTTGTGTAAAGCACAAAGTACCAATTGTGATAACCTCACTTGGTGCTGTTTCACAACTTGTAGGTGCTGTCCATTCATATGGCGGATTGGTATATCATGATATTATAAAAAAAAGACATGCTGAAAAAGCATCCGAAGCTGGTGTAGATGGATTGATTCTTGTTTCAGCAGGGGCCGGTGGACATGGAGGAACACTCAACCCTATGTCATTAATTTCTGAGGTAAAAAAAGTTTTTAATAAAACACTAATCTTGTCTGGCTGTATTAGTACTGGTGTAGATGTTGCTGCCGCCTTACAAATGGGAGCAGATTTTGCATATATGGGAACTCGATTTATAAATACAGTAGAGAGTCAAGCTGATGATGGATACAAAGAAATGATTATAAATTCAGATGCCAATGATATTGTATACACTGCGGCTGTATCTGGCGTAAATGCTAATTTTTTGAAACCAAGTTTAGAAGCAATGGGAATTACGGAAAATATGTGGAAAAATACTAAGAAGATTGATTTTGGTAACGAATTAAGTGCTGCAGAGGCTGAAGCCAAAGCTTGGAAAACAATATGGTCTGCAGGTCACGGTGTTACAAGCATAACTGACTGTCCAAGTGTTAAAGATTTAGTGAAAAACCTTAAAAGTGAGTTTATCAATTCTGTAAAAAAACAATCTGAACTTTTAGAAAATTTTTAGATCTATTTTTTGACAATTATCAAAGTAGCAGTTGAACCAGTAGCTAAATTCCATTGGTTAGCAGATAATAAGTTTTCGGAATCATCGTAAATTCTTAATTCAGCAGTATTTGGTCCGGATGAACCTTGATTTAAAGCAACAAAATCAATCTTATTAAATCCCTCTTTCAATTTTAAATTTATGCCCCGAAACTCATATGTAAGAGTTAGATTTTCAACTATAAGTTCATCATTTACTAAAATAGAGACACGATCGCCGTCCATGTATTCAAAATCTCTACAAACAATATTTGCTTTTTTTGAAACTGTTGATATATCACCAAGGTAAGCATCGCCTAAATATTCGTTTGGGTTTCTTCTGTCTTCTTCAACTTTTAATCTTTTCAGAAATTTTTTTCCTGGATCTGCAAAGTATTCAGTGTCTTGTTCCATGACAGATTTTTGAGGATTAGTAGGATTTTTTAAAATAGTAAAAGAATTGGGGTTCTGCTTAGTCACAGGTGGAATCAAGGTTTTTTTAGCAGGTGGTGGCAACTCAATTTTTCTATTACTGCTTTCTACTTGCGAATAGGTGTAACTGGAAAAGAAGAAAATCAAAATAAAAAATCTCATACTATTAATTAAAGAGCAAATATAATTCCAAAAATTATTTCTTGAGATATCTAACAAATTTATATCTCGAAATTACAGCTAGAACAAATACGATAAAAATACTCCAGTAAACGAAGTTTGGGGTTATTACTTTGTCTCCTGAAGCATATGAATGTAATCCTACCAAATAAAAGTTTACCCCAAAGTAGGTCATTACAATACTTGCAAATGCTAAAATTGTCATTAAATTAAAGAGCCATTTACCACGAAGTTTGGGTATTAATCTCATGTGCAGAATAAATGCATAGACTAAAATACTTATTAGAGCCCAGGTTTCTTTAGGATCCCAACCCCAATATCTACCCCAACTCTCGTTGGCCCACATTCCACCCAAAAAATTTCCAATTGTTAACATTATCAAGCCAACCGTGACAGACAACTCATTAATCATAGTAAGTTCAGAGAGTTGGTTTTTAATTTTTTCTTTGTTCGAAGTTGTAATAAAAACTATTAGAAGTAATGATACAAAACCCAAAATCATAGACAAGGCAAATGGACCATAACTTCCGACAATTACAGAGACATGAATCATTAGCCAATAACTGTTTAAGACAGGAACTAAATTCGCTATTGATGGATCCATCCAATTCCAATGTGCTATCATCAAAATCATTGAAGTAACAAAGGAAGTTGATGCAAGTGTCAAATCTGATTTCTTGATAAAAAGAAGTCCGATACCCATAGTTGCCCAAGCAACATAAATCATCGATTCGTATGCATCACCCCATGGAGCATGACCAGAAATATACCATCTTGCAATTAGGCCTAGTGTATGAGCTATGAACAATAAAACTATTGATGATCTAAAAATTATGAATATATATTTCATGAAATTGTGAATCGATTTATTTTCTGAAAAAATATTAAGAATAATGAATATGAAAAAAAGCAAACCTGCAAGAAAGTAGTACATGAATAGGTTTCTGAATATATCGTATTTGTTATACATAATTTCAGCATGTATTTTTTCACCCGATGGAATTAAATCAGAAGCATACTTAATTTGATAACCTTTTATGCTTTCAAGTAGTTGATTGGCATCAGCATAGTTTTTTGTAGAAATACCTGAATCTAAAGATCTTAAGTACAGTGGAATAATATTATTTATGAATAATGAATCCTTGAACTCCTCAAAATAATATTCTTTGGATTCATTAGGGGCAATCCATTTATCATTAGGATCATATGGAACTGGAAAAATTTTTAAAATGTCTCCTTCAAGTGCAGAAAACATAAGATTTACCTTTCTATCAGATTCGATAAAATCTTTTTCAAACTGATTGGGTAATGATGATTTGTAAGCATCCTCAAGATAAGGAGCTAATCTATAATTTCCTCTCATATCAAAAAAGTCCATAAACGCTGCATACTTTTGAGTTTTTGGAATGTTAAGTATAGATCTCAGGCTATCATTTCCTCTTTTTAGGTAAATAATAGGCTCCGAATACCAAGCTAAAGGATTTCTAAAGATCGATAGCAAAACCTGATCTGAGTTCATTGATTGAAATTTATCAGATTTGCTAACTTTTCTAAGTAATTCTGATGAAAAAGTGTTTATTGGTTTCATTCTACCTCCAGAATCTTGAATCAATAGTTCACCAAATTTATCTGAATGGCTTTCGTCAACAATAAATTTTTTTGTCAAAGAATCTGGAATTGAAGTATTTGGACTGTGATTGTTGTGTTGGGAAAAAATGAAAATTGGGAACAAGAAAATTAGTAGAGTTGACAGTCTCTTATTTGTTAATTTGTTCAATCTTTTTGCAACATCTTTAAATCTTGTTCTACCATAAAACATAATCGTCAATAAACTAATATAAAGAATTATATAACCAACGTATGTTAGGAATGTACCATAAAAGTCTTTATTAACAGACAAAATTGTACCGAGTTCATCAGGATCAAATGAAGCTTGAAAAAATCGATATCCTTGATGGTTTAAAATATTATTCATGTAAATATCGTAATCAAAGGATGTATCTTTTTCTTGAACAGAAATTTTGCTCATAAAACTACTGTAACTTTTTTCAGTTCCTGGGTATTTCTCTGCAATAAAATCATTGAGTTTTATTGAAAATGGCAATTCTGAAATTAAGGATCCATATTTTACTGAAAAATCTAACCCTCCTAATGAAAATCTCTCATAGTTATCTGTTACACCTCTACCTCCTAATAAACTAATATCTTTTGAGCTATTTCTACTTGAGAATTTTAAACGTAGTAAGTTTTGGTTAGTTTCCTCATCATCGTTTTTGACAATTTCATATGCTCCTCTTACGATTCCATCAGGGATAACAAATTGAAAACCTCCAATTTCATACAGAGATCTTAGCTGTAAATCCTGAACTTCACCAGTTTGCAGTTTACCTCTTTTTTGATCAATCATTCGCATGTATGATCCTTCAAGTGGAGCTTGAATTTTTAAAACACCTTCATCTTCACTAAAGTTGATGGCACCAATTGTAAAATTGTCAAATGCCACCAATGTACCATGTAAGTTAGTAACTTGACCTGATTCAATATAATGATCGTGCCTATCACCACTGGTTGCTTCCACCAACTTGATAAACTTTGAGCCTGAATCTGATTCAACAACTTGATAATCAACATTTTCAACATAATCTATGAAATCGATATTGAAAATTTGATCATCAAATTTAAAATTTTGACCCTTAAAAAATTTTGATTGTATGAGACTTTTGTCGTTATACTCAGAGAAGAGAACTTTACTCTCGAACTCTTTCCTTTGCTCAGACCCATTCACCTCTCCGTCAACAAGAACAGTGAGATAGGTTTCAGAGGAAAGAAATTGATTCGTTGTTGTGCCCTCCCTAATAGGCATTACTCCTTCGTAACCTATGTACCGCGTGACGCCTGCTCCTATTATTATTAATATCCATGATAAATGAAGAAGTAGAATTCCAAGCTTTTCACGTCTTAGGAGGCTGTATCTTTTAATGTTGAAAATAAAATTTACTAAGAATATTAATATTATTAATTCAAACCACTTGGCGTTATATATTAAAATCTTGGCTGCATCTGTACCATGTTTACTTTCAACAAAAGTACCAATAGCCATAGCAGCTGAAAAAAATAAAAAAAGGAATGCAGTCAGTCTGGTTGAGACTAGGACTGATACTATTTTTTTAACCATTTATTGGAAAAATTACAATCTCTACTGTCTTGGTTTACGGAAATGTAGGTTTCTTCAATCTTTTCATTCATCCACTTTTGGATAGTGCTAAGCTGTTTCTCTTTGATGGCAAGGTCTTTTATCTTCAAAAAATCTTTTGAGTAATCAGCTACGTGCTCGTCAAATCTATTGCTAATTTTTATCAATTTATAACTCTTATTTCCTGTACGATCTTCTTCCAATAATGGTGCCGAAATTTCGTTGTCTTTTAGTCTTTGAATTTGATTGTAAAGTACAGGGTCAATTTTGGTTAACTCAAATCGTGTATCACCAGTTGTTGGGTTAATTAGAACTCCACCGTTATTCTTTGTAGTTTTTTCATCAGAAAATGATTTCGCTGCCTCTTCAAACGTGAATTCTTTATCATCTATTCTTTTTCTAATCAAATCAATTTTATTTTTGGCTTCAATCAATGCATAGTTTGAAACTTCAGGAATTAGCAAAATATGTCTAACATCTATTTCTTGTCCACGAATTTTCTCAATCTTTAAAATATGCCAACCATATTCTGTTTCGAAAGGTTCAGAAACTTGCCCTTCTTTAAGTCTATATGCAATATCTCTGAATTCTTTTACTGTTCTTGGTCTTTTTCTATCTAGAGTTAGTTTTCCACCCATTGGTCTTGTACCGGGGTCTTGAGAGTACAAAATTGCCTTTGTAGCAAAGCTTGAACCATTTACAACAACATCGTTCCTGATAGACTCCAATCTATCAACAATTTTTTTCTTGTCATCATCACTAACTTCTGGCTTAATTACAATTTGGGAGATTTCTAATTCCGTTCCAAAAATGGGCAAGTCATATCTGGGAATATTATCAAAAAAACTTTTTACTTCTTCCGGTGTAATTTCAATTTCGTCTATGATTGTTGATTGCATTAGTTGAGCCAACTGATTAACCTTATTTATCTCAAACAATTCTTGTCTAAATGCTTGTTCATCCTTTCTTTTGTAGTATTCGAGAACCTTTTCTATACTGCCAAGTTGTGATGTAAAATATTCAATACTCTGATCAACATAACTTTGTATTTGTTGATTGTCAACCTCTAAACTGTCTTGCTCAGCATGATGAGCATACAACTTATCTTCCATTAATTTTCCCAATAAATTACATCTATCGAGATTTTCGGTAGAAACTCCTTGCGATTGTAGATCGATAAGAGTCTTATCAATGTCTGAATCCAAAATAACAAAATCTCCAACTACTGCTGCAACACCATCTATTTTTATCTTTTTAATATCAGAATTTGAGTCGTTCTGTCCATGAAGACAGATAACAAAGAGGGTAAAAAACAGTAAGCAGGTTAGCTTGTAGAACGATAATATTTTATTCATTTTCTAAAACTTCTTTCTCAATTTTTTTTAAATAATTAATTTTTTTCTTGTTAAGTAAAATTTCTGATAATCGATCTTGAATGTATTCAATAGGAGAGATTTCAGAAACCATTTTTTTGTCATTAATCTTTATCAAATATACGTCCAAAGAGTCCTCTTTGACAAAATATAAATTGTTTTTAACAATTCTTTTAATTTCATCTTCGCTAAGTATTGGTATTTTTCGAAAAAATAACTCAGAATTAATCCAAGTTGAATCCGATAAGAAGTAATTTGAGATTTGAATCGATATAGAGTCAAAAAATATTTTATCCTGGTAATTAAATCTTCTGAACCTGCGCTTTATTTCTCGAAGGTTATAATTCCTATTATTTAATTTTACATATCTAGCCTTTAATATATCATTAGAAAGAAGGAAATTACCAATATTTTCATTGTAATAATTTTGAATCTCATCGTAAGTAACAATTGTGTCGTTATTGTTCATGAGCAATTTAGACCTGTATTTATCAATTATTAGTTCTTCATAATAATTATTAGTGCTATTCTTAATTTCATTAAGTTCTAATTCAGTAAGATTTATTTCTGCTTTTTCGAATAAGGATTTTTTAACAATCCAATTACTAATGAAATTCTCTACAAATTCAATAGAGTCAGACTCACTTATATTGAGAGGAACCACATCAGCTAAATCACTTTTTTTAAGCTCAGATTCCCCTACCTTAGCAACAATAGAATCGTCTTTAACTTCCCTAATGTCACAAGCAATAAATAATATTAGAAAAAATAAAAATCTCAATTTATCTTGAATAGTTTGGAGACTCTTTAGTTATTGTGATATTGTGTGGGTGACTTTCGTCAAGCCCAGCTTTGGATATTTTAACAAAACTAGATTTAGATTTTAAATCTTTTATATTTTTTGCTCCACAATAGCCCATTCCCGAGCGTAAACCTCCAATGAATTGATACATACTTTCCATTAAATGACCTTTGTAAGGTACTCTTCCAACTATACCTTCCGGAACAAGCTTATTTTTATCCTCGACTGATGATTGAAAATATCTTTCTTTACTTCCTTTTTCCATCGCTTCAACAGAGCCCATTCCTCTGTATGTTTTAAACTTCCTGCCTTCATATATGATAGTCTCGCCAGGAGATTCATGTGTACCAGCCAACAGTGAGCCAAGCATTACAGAATCAGCTCCAGCAGCTATAGCCTTGGTAATGTCGCCAGTGTGTTTTATTCCTCCATCAGCAATTACTGTCACCCCACTGCCATTAAGAGCTTTGCTAACATTATATATTGCAGATAATTGCGGATAGCCTACACCTGCAATTACTCTTGTTGTGCATATTGATCCGGGACCAATACCTACTTTGACACCATCCACACCTGCTTTCATCAAAAATTTAGCTGCATCATCGGTTACAATATTACCAGCAACAAGATCAATTTCAGGATAATAAGTTTTAATTTTTTTAACAATGTTCTTGACAGATTTTGTGTGGGCATGAGCTGTGTCAATAACAATTGCATCAACTCCTGCTTTTACTAAAAGATCACACCTCTCAATAGTATCGTCAGATGTTCCTACTGCTGCAGCAACTTTCAATCGTCCATAATCATCTTTATTTGATAAGGGTTTGAGTGTTATTTTTTGAATGTCTCGGAATGTAATTAATCCTATTAATTTTTCATTAGAGTCAATTATCGGTAATTTTTCAATTTTATTTTTTTGTAAAATTTTTTCTGCCTGTTTGAGAGTTAAATTCCTAGTTCCAGTGATGAGATTCTGCGATGTCATAACTTTCGAAATTGATTTTTCCATTTCATTTTCAAACCTCAAATCTCTGTTAGTCACTATCCCTATTAACTTCTGTTTTTTATCAATAATCGGTATTCCTCCTATGCTATATTCCTTCATTAAATTTAATGCATCAAGAACTTTTGCATCTTTGGTTAAGGTTATAGGATCCAATATCATTCCTGATTCAGATCTTTTAACTTTTCTGACTTTTTCACTTTGAGCTTCTGGTGATAAATTTTTGTGAATTACACCTAAACCACCTTCCTGTGCCATGGCAATTGCCATTTTACTTTCAGTAACAGTGTCCATTGCTGCTGAAACAATTGGCACTTTTATTTTTAAATTCTTAGAAAAATTTGATGAGAGATCAACGTCCGCAGGGAGAACATCAGAAAATGCTGGAACAAGCAAGACATCATCAAATGTTAGGCCCTCTGAAAATATTTCTGTGATTGATTTGTTCATCGCAATTAAGAATTAATTGCGCACAAATATAGTCTTTTTAAATTAAAAAAAGATTTAGTAAGAGTTCCAAGAAAAACACAACATTCCAGATGCAGCACTACCTGAATTAGGACATGATGGTTTTTTATAGTTTGAACAATTTAGACAATCTGACATTTTTGAAAAAGCTTTCTTAATTGAGTGATCTTCACATACATTATCAATCTGAACAGATAGATTATGTTTAACACATTTTAACGACTCAACAAGATTTTCACAATTTAAACAACTAATAACCGACTTAATCATAAACTTTAAAATTTTCTCAAATGTAAGTAGTAAAACCTTTAGAATGAATTTAAATTAGGATTTGAAACTAATTTGTAAAAAATGTGCTACAACTCGAATCAAACTCAAGGACATCTTTTTGATTAAAATCCAAATATATTTTGGAACCAATTTTTAGGGGTTTATTATTGAAAAAATACCATGAGAAGTCATTTACTGTGGCTCTTATTTTATATTCTTTTCCAAAAAATTGAGATTTGACCACACTAGCTTCGTATGCAGGTTTTTTTGAGACAAAAATATTTTCCGGCCTGATGTAATAAGTTTTATTTTTTAAATTTAACTGATTCAAATCACCAAGAGCTTCAGCACAATAACAATTGACTGGACTACAATACATTTTGACGGGCTCATCAAACTGTTGGAGAACACCCGCTTTAAAAATTAGAATTCGGTCGGATATATTGAATGTGTCGGATATGTCGTGAGTAACAAAAATTGTAGTGATCCCAGACTCTTTTATAATTCTATAAATTTCATCCTTAATTTTGGTTTTAATATTTGAATCCAAGTTACTGAAAGGCTCATCTAGTAGTAATAGATCAGGTTTTCTAATGAGTGAGCGTGCGATACATACCCTTTGTTTTTCACCGCCAGATAACTCATGAGGATATCTTTTTTCCAAACCATTAAGGGCTGTCAAATTCAATAATTTAGTTAGCTCATCATCGTTAATTTTAATTAAATTAAATTTAATATTTTCCAATACATTAAGATGTGGAAATAGAGGATTGTCTTGAAAAACAAAACCAATTTTTCTTTGATTTGCCTCTATAAACTTGTTGTGATCATTCAATAACCTTCCATTAAGTTCAATTAGTCCAGAATCAATATTTTCTAATCCTGCTAAGCATTTCAGAAAGGTGGTTTTACCTGAACCGCTTTCACCAATAAAAGAAATAATCTCACCTTTTTTGAGAGAAAAATTAAGTTTCTTTATGACAGGCTCCTCAACGCCATAAGACTTACATAAGTTTTTTACATTAAGAAACATCAATATCCTTGTTTAAGGTGTTCTTTAAAATTATTAACATAAACGTACCCAAAAATACGATAGCAAATGAATATATAGAAGATCTAGCTAACATTTCTTCAACTGCAAATTCATAAGTTTGGGTAGCAAGTGTATCAAAATTAAACGGTCGTAATATTAGAGTAAGTGGCAAATCTTTCATGATATCTACAAAACACAGCAAGAATGCAATTATTATTGCTGGACGATTAATTGGTATGTAGATTTTATTTAAGATCCTCATGGTTTTTAAGCCTAAACTTTGGGCTGTTTGATCAATAGATTCTGGTTGCTTTTCAAAGCTTGATTTAATGGGTGAAATGCCTACAGCCATGTACCTTACTACATAAGCATATATTAAAACCCAAAATGATCCAATCATCAAAATATCTAATTTGGTACCAACAGCAGTAAAAAAAATTATAAAAGCAATCCCGATAACTGCACCTGGCATGGCATAACTTAAAGAAACTGCATCACCCAATATTTTGTTTAAACGAGATTTAGACATCCTGTTTATGAATTGAATTATTATTGATAAAACAATAATAAAAAAACTTGCTATGAGAGCTACAAAAACAGTATTTCCGGTTAGATTTAACACATCAAAGAAATCATGATTCAATGATTTATTAAAAATGTTTTTCAGCATGTGAAACAATGGAACTACAAATCCAAAAACAATTGGAACCAAGCAAACAAAATTTAATATGAGATATTTTATTGTTGAATTTGGAAAATATGTTCTAACACCAGAATTTATTGCATAGTTGAATTTGTACTTACTATTATAGTATCTCTCTAAAATGAAAAATAATGCTACAATTATCAATAAAAAGAGCGCAAGTATAGATGCTGTTTTTATATCAACCATAGGTCCCCATGCTCTAAATATCCCGCTTGTATATGTATTTACCCCAAAATAATTCACAGCTCCGTATTCATTTAAAACTTCCATCACAATTAAAAAAAGTCCTGAAAAAATTGCTGCTCTAGAAATAGGTATCACGATTTTAAAAAAGGTAGATAATTCAGATAAACCCAAAGTTTTAGATAAATTAATATACGATGTCCCAATTCTAGCAAAAGCAATCCTACATGTTGTATAGACGTAAGGGTATAATGATAATGAAAGTAGAATAGAGAGAAACTCAATCTGCAAGTAATCAATATTAATTATTTCAGCAAATTTTGGTGAATAGTTTCTAAAAAAAGTTTGAACTGGTCCTGTAAAACTAACTATATCACTGTATGTAAAAGCCATAATGTAAGTAGGTATAGCAAGGGGTAAATATAACAGAAGGTCATATACTTTTCTCAACTTAAAATCTGTTGTGCTAATAAACCAAGCTGGTAAAACCCCAAAAATCAATGAAAAAAAGATGGTCATTAAAACAAGTTTAATTGTATTTAATGAATAATCAATTAGTAAATAATCCCATAGGTAATTGAAATTATCCAAGTTGATTCCACTGACACTAAATATGAGTGAAACTAAAGGAGTAGTTAAAAATAAAGTAATCAGTAATAAGACAACTAATTTCTTTTTTGAACCCAATTTAAATTTAATTTATTTCCAGCCGGACTTGTCAAATATACGAATTGCTTCATCTCTTTCAGAGCCCAACAAGTTTAGGTCTAAATCATCTATTTTGAATTCACCCCAATCCTTTACAATATCGTTGGGACTAATTGAGGGATTAACCGAATACTCATACGTATTATTGATATATGTTTTTTGAGCTTCATCTGATTGTAAATATTTAATCAATTTGATTGCGTTTTCTTTATTTTTTGAATTTTTTGTTAATGCAATACCAGAAACATTAATATGGGCTCCTCTTTGATCTTCTCCCTGATTAGGAAAAAAAACAGAAACAGATTTTCCAGCATTTAGTTCTTCTTCATTTTTCGATGACAATAAGAGTCCTATGTAGTATGAGTTCACGATTGCTATATCACCTTGTCCTGCAGCAATGGCCTTAACTTGGTCCCTATCATTTCCTTTTGGATCTCTTGCAAAATTTTTAACAATTGCATCTGACCATTTTTGAGTTTCCTCTATACCAAGATTTGCAACAAGTGAAGACATCAAAGCTTGATTGTAAGAATTTGAGGATGATCTAACTAAAATTCTATCCTTCCATTTTTCGTTAGCTAAATCTTCATATGTTGATAACTCATTTTTATTTACCCTTTCGTTGCTATAAACCAAAATTCTAGATCTGTATGTGACAGGAATCCAAAAATTATTTTTGTCCAACAGAATTGGATTTATACCTGGATTAATTATATCACTATTAATATTTTGCAGAAGCCCCATGTTTCCAGCTTGCCATAACTTACCTACATCAACAGTTATAAACAGATCAGCTTC
>CESP01031258.1_pt1 | contig 15660 bp, 14 predicted proteins | sample 531211 | NCBI WGS metagenome assembly CESP01 (sample SAMEA2622074, study PRJEB7988) | marine metagenome | biome: marine biome (ENVO:00000447); feature: surface water layer (ENVO:00002042); material: "saline water (ENVO:00002010), including plankton (ENVO:xxxxxxxx)" | depth 5 m | reverse complement strand
ATATTTTGCATATCTGCATTTTTAGAATTTATTAATTTATCAAAATTCTCATTTAAAGGCATGCGCCAAAGTTTTTCTTCAACGCTTTCTCCAGCTTCAATTAATTGTTTTGATAATTTATCATTGTTTGAAAATAAACCAGCATACTCAGAGCCAAGAGAAACAATTATGGCACCAGTTAGTGTTGCTAAATCAATTATAAATTGAGGTTTAAATTTTTCTTCAGTAAATGTTAAAGCGTCAGCTAAAACTAATCTACCTTCTGCATCTGTATTTAAAATTTCAATAGTTTTTCCACTGTAAGATTTTACAATATCTCCAGGTCTTTGAGCATTTCCACTTACCATATTTTCTACAAGACCTACTACACCAACAGCATTAATTTTTGACTTTCTAAGAGCAAGAGTCTTCATTAAACCAACTACAGTGGCTGAACCAGCCATATCATATGTCATATCTTCCATAAATTTTGCAGGTTTTAACGAATAACCGCCAGTATCAAAACATACACCTTTACCAACAAATCCTAACGGTTTAGATTTATTTTTTGCACCATTCCACTCCATTGTAACTAAATATGATCCTCTAACGCTTCCTTGACCTACACCTAATAAAGCATTCATACCCAACTTTTTTAATTTTTTTTGGTCATAGACAGTGACTTTTAATCCAAACTTTCTTAATTTTGTTATTCTCTTAGCATATTCGTCTGGATGAAGAACATTTCCTGGCTCAGATACAAGATCTCTAGTTAGAAAGACTCCTTCTAAAAGCGAATTCAATTTATTTCTCAACAAATTAGATTTTTTGGATTTATCTCCAACTACATAAAAATTATTAGTTTCATTTTTTGATTTGTCTGTCTTATAAAAATTAAATTCATAAGATTTTAGCTGTGCACCATGTAAAAGCTTTTCCAATTGCACGCTAGATAAATATGATGTTCTGGTCGCTAAAAATGATTTATCAATTTTGTTATCTTTTAAAAAAATATATAATTTAGAACCAATTTTCTCATAATCTATTGATTTTTTTGAATTCATACAATTTACAAAAATATAATTTTTATCTTTTATGTTTTGAGCAAAAAATTTTTTCCCGATAAATAATTTATTGGTAAATAATGATTTATTTAATGATTTTAGTATTTTATTTTTAGTAGCTTTATCTTTTACTAAAATAATCTCATTATCCTTAGCTTCTTTGGGAACTTTATTTACAAAATCTAATTTTAGCATCATTTTTTTGAATTATTTAATAGATAATGTTGTATATTTATTAAATTTAAAATTTCAATGAATAAATTAATATTTCGTAAGTTATCTTTGGATATTTTGGCATTTTTTTTACTATCTTCTTTAGCAATAACAATGATCGTATGTGTTTTTCAAGGGGTTAATCTTTTAGATATTGTATCTGAGCAAGGTCATGGAATAAAAGTATATTTTATATACACAAGTCTCAATATCCCCAAGATATTTAGTAAATTATTATTATTTACATATTTCTTAACTCTATTTGTAATCCTAAGTAAATATGAAGATAATAATGAAATTTTAATATTTTGGACAAATGGTATAAAAAAAATTTCTTTTATTAATTTTATTGGAAGGTTATCAATTTTTTTTATGCTGCTTCAACTTCTTCTAAATTTAATTATTGTTCCATATACACAAAATTTACAACAACAATATTTAAAAAATTCTTCAATAGAATTTTTTCCAAAATTAATAGAGCAAAGAAAATTTTCTAGTGTTATGAAAAATTTAACTATATTTATTGATGAGTATACTAAAGAGGGTGAGTTAACAGGAATATATATAAAAGAAAAAATAGATAATAATGAAAATAAAATAATTACTGCAAATAGTGGCAAACTATTCAAAACAGAAAGCGGATTTAGTTTTAAATTAATTGATGGTAAAATTACAAACATAACTAGAAGTGGAAGTTTCAATTTAGGATTTAAAGAAACTAGTTACGAACTTGAAGACTTAAATTCAAAAACAAGAAAAGAAAAGAAATTAAATGAAACAGAAACTTTTTTTTTAATAAATTGTTTATTTAAATTTTTAGATCAAAGAAAAGATAATAAGATTAGATGTGGTTTAAATAACTCTTTTTTAGTAAAGAATATATATGAAGAGTTATTTAAGAGAGCAATAAATCCTTTATACATTATAATATTGTCATTATTAAGTTCATTAATAATATTAAAATCAAAAATAAATTTTTTTTCAAATTATTATAAATCATTTATATTTTTATTAGGTTTTGGTATCATTATATTTTCAGAATTAAGCTATAAGTTCTTATTCTTATCAACGATAATTGAATTAGTTTTCTTTTTTTTACCAGTTTTATTTGTATTAATTTTTTATCTTTATATTTTAATTAAAGCTAATTTTAAAATTAAGTATTTATGACTATCAAGAAATATCAATCATACATTTATTTATTATTTTTAAAATTTTTTGTTTTGACTAGTTTAATATTTTTTTGTGTCACTATTTTAATTAATTTTTTTGAAGAAGTTAAATTTGTTGAAAAGTATAATACAGAAATTTATTATTCGATTTATCTTTCTTTGCTGAATGCACCATCATTAATGTATGAAATTTTCCCTTTCGTTTTTTTGATAGCAGTTAAATTTTTTTACTTAAACTTAAACGACAGTAAAGAAATAGAAATCTTTAATTTTAATGGCATAAGTAATTTAAAAATTATTTTGCATTTAGGTATTTTAAGTTCATTTTTAGGAGTAATTTTGTTACTTTTTTATTATTCATTCTCCTCAAGTTTAAAAAGTAATTACCTTGAGATTAAAAATAGATTTTCAAATACTAATGAATATTTAGCAGTTGTTAAGGATGATGGATTATGGATAAAGGAGGAAATTGAGGAAAATATTTATATAATTCATGCTGAAAAGTTTGAAAAGAATAAATTGAGATCAATAACCATTACAGAAGCAGATAAATATTTTAATAACAAAAATACTATCATGGCTAAAACAGCAAATATCGTATCAAAAAATTGGAAACTAAGTGATGTAACAATTCTGAAAAATACCGGTAAAAGAAATAATTTTAAAAGTTATGTTCATAATTCCTCTTTTAATGGCGAAATAATTTCTAATTTATTTTCAAATCTGCATTCATTAAATATTTATGAGCTTCACAAATTATCAAATAGTTATCAAAAAATTGGTTATTCAAATATAGATATTAAAATTCATTTAAACAAAATTTACAGTATGCCTATATTATATATCATAATGACAATTTTAGGTTTTCTTGTAATAAATAAATTAAAAAAATTTAATTCTCGATTTTTTGTAATTACATTGGGAATTTTTCTATCAGTTGTAGTCTATTACTTAAACTATTTTTCAGGTATTCTTGGTAGCAAAGGTTTGTTACCAATTTACTTATCGGTTTGGACGCCTTTGTTAATATTATTTTTAGTTTGCAATATAGGAATGTTAAAAGTAAATGAAAATTAAGAGAATTATATTAAAATTATTTCTATTTTCACTAGTTTTTTTTAATGCTGTCTCTGATGAGATAAATTTTGAGGCAAAAAATATTGAATTAAAGCAGAATGGTAAAATTCTTCTAGCATATGACTCGAATTTACAAATACCATCAAAAAATATTTCTATAAATTCAAAGAAAGCAGAATACAATAAAATCAAAAATGTTATTTACTTTAAAGATCAAGTACTTTTACAAGATTTTAATAACAAAACTCTCATTGAGAGTGATGATTTAAAATATAATAGGTCTAAAGATTTAATCATTAGCTATGGAAAAACTAATATTAGTTATAATGATAATTTAACAATAACTACAGATACTATTTATTATGATCGAAAAAAACAAATTTTATATGGCTCTGGGGATGCTACAATCATAGATGATGAAAATAATATATACAAACTTAATGATAAATATAATTTTGATTTGTCTAGTCAAATTATTAAAGCAAAAAATTCTTTAATTACTGACAAAAATAATAATAAATATTTTTTTGAAGATTTACAAATAAATTTAAACATTAAGGAGATAATAGGAAAAGAAATAAAATTAGAATTTGAAAAATCTTATTTTGGCAATCCATTAAATAGTCCTTTGTTAAAAGGAAGAAGTGCTTACTCAAATAATAAAGAATTGAGAGTCTATCAAGTTGTATTTAGTACTTGTAATACAGAAAATAAGGATTGTAGAGGATGGCAAATAAATACAGGCGAATTTAATCATGACAAAAAGAATAAAATTTTCGAATACAAAAACTCTTGGTTAAAAATTTTTGATTACAGAGTATTTTATATTCCATATTTTAATCATCCAGATCCTACTGTAAAAAGAAGATCTGGATTTTTGACCCCTACCTACTCTACTTCTGAAAATCTTGGGAATTCGTTTACACTGCCTTATTTTAAAGAGATAGCTACAGACAAAGATGTTACTTTTAATCCTAGATTCTATGCAGATAAGAGTTTCCTTTTGCAAAATGAATACAGACAAGCATTAGAAAATTCTAAAGTTCTCACAGATTTTAGTTTTCTTGTTGGTGAAAAGGGAACAAAATCTCATTTATTTTATAATCAAGTTGGAAAAATTGATGAGATAAAAAATTATGAAATTAATTTACAAAATGTTAAAGGAGATAATTATTTAAAAAATCATAAACTGGTTAAAACATCTTCGCTAATAACAAATGATGACATTCTTCTTTCTAATTTTGATTTAAACTGGAATTTCAAAGAGTCAAATTTAAATACTTCATTTAAAGTATACGAAGATTTATCAGCAAATTACCACGATAGATATCAATACATCTTTCCAAATTATAATTTTTCAAGAAAAGTAAATATACCTAAAAATTATAATGGAACTTTTGAATTTAATTCATATGGTTATAATAAGAATTATAACACTAATGTTACTGAGACAGTATTAACAAACGATTTTTTATTTAAATCTAATGATTTCATTAATTCCAAAGGATTAATAAATAATTTTGATATTTTATTAAAGAATTCTAGTAACTATTCTAATAATTCAACAAATTTTGAAGATGATGAGAATTACGATTTATTTGGAATAATTAAACTAGACTCTAGTATTCCAATGAGAAAAAAAATTGATGAATTTAATCACTACATTACCCCAATTGCATCCATTAGATACAGTCCAAATGGCAATGATGATCTTTCTGAGAAAAATATTCTATTAAATTATGATAGTGTATTTGATTTAAATAGAATTGGATCGAGTTATCAAGTTGAAGGAGGAGAATCTTTGAGTCTAGGTTTTGAATTTAAAAGAGAAAAATTTGATGGAACAAATATAGTAGATTTAAAATTTGCAAACGTATTAAAATCAGATAAAAATAATAATTTACCGTCTAAGTCTAAGTTAGATAAAACAAGATCTGATATTTTTGGGAGCTTAAACTACAATTTTAATAGTAATATAAAAACAAACTATTTTTTTTCTTATGATAGAGATCTAAAGCATTCAAATTTAGAACAGTTAAACTTGGAGTTTTTAGTGAACAATATTGTAACAAATTTTTCATACTATACAGAGGATAACGATATCGGGAATATAGAAAATATTAAAAATAACACTAATTATAAAATAGATAATGAAAATAAAATTAGTTTCGAGGTAGCAAAAAATTTAAGAGATGAGTTCACAGAATTTTATGATTTTATTTACACTTATGAAACTGACTGTTTGTCGTTAAATCTTAATTATAACAGATCATTTTATAGTGATGGTAATTTAGAGCCTAATACAAGTATATCTTTTTTAGTTAAGATAATCCCATTTTCAGAATTTGGAATTTCTAATTTTGGAAGACTAGTTGGACAATAATCAAAGCTAATGACAAAATTTAAATTATTCATTATTTTTCTATTAGTTTTCTTCGTAAATTTTAATATTCAAGCAGATATTAAAATAAAATTTAAAGTAGGTGAAGATATAATTACAAACATTGATATTTTAAATGAAAAAAACTACTTAATATTTTTTAGGCCAAACCTAAGTAAATTAAATGAAAACGATATAATAAAAATATCTGAAAATTCTTTAATTAGGGAATTAATCAAAAAAAAAGAATTAGATAAAATATTTAAAGAGACAAATAATGAGAAATTTATTGGGAATATAAAAAAAAAACTTTTTTCGAGATATAAAGTTCAAGATGAAGAGCAATTTAAGAAATTATTGACTAAAAATAATATCAAATTCGATGATTTGGTTAATAAAGTGAAATACGAAGGATTATGGAATGAATTGATATATGTGAAATATAATAATTCAGTCAAAGTTGATAAAGATGAAACTAGAAAAGAGTTAATTTTAAAAATATCAAATGAAAAAAAATATGAGTACAACTTATCGGAAATTTTATTTGATATTGATGAGAATGAAAAATTAATAAGTAAACATGCAAAAATAGTTAATACAATTAAAGAAAATGATTTTAAAACTGCTGTATCAAAATATAGTATTTCTAGTAGCTCTGATTTTGGTGGTGAATTAGGTTGGATAAAAGAAACTATGCTGTCAAACAATTTGAATAAAATGCTTGGTAAAATGAAAAAAAATCAGATAACTAAACCAATTAAATATCCAAATGGATATTTACTTTTAAAAATTAATGATAAAAAAGAAATGAAACAAGTAGTTGATATAGAAAAAGAACTAGATGATTTAATATCATATGAAAGAGATAAACAATTGAGTCAATTTTCACTCTTATATTATAAAAAACTAAAACAAAATACTAAAATAAGTGAATATTAAATTTATTATAATAGTTTTGGGAGAGCCTTATAGTACTTTTTCTGAGATTATTGGTAAATATTTTAGTAAAAAAAAATACCCAAAAAAAAGAATAATTTTAATCGGAGATGTTAGTTTATTAATTAAACAATTAAAAAAATTAGATTTATCTCTTCCACTAAATATTATAGGGGATATAAAAGATGCAAAATTTAATATATTAAATATTATTAATATTAAATTTAATTTTAAAAAAATATTTAAAAAAATTGATAGTAAGTCAAATAAATACATAGAAAATAGTTTTCTTAAGGCATTAAAAATAATAAAAGAAAATAAAAATGAATGCTTGTTGATTAATGGACCAGTCTCTAAAAAATCTTTTTTAAAAAAAAACTATTTAGGAATAACTGAATATTTAGCCCAAAAAACTAAATCTTTAAATCAAGTTATGCTAATATATAATAGCAATATCTCTGTTTCACCACTGACCACTCATATACCCATAAAAAATGTTAATAGAAGCATAAGTAAAAAAAAAATAATAAATAATATAAAAAAAATAAATAATTTTTATCTTGAAAAACTTGGAACAAAGACAAGATTTGCTGTTCTTGGCTTAAATCCTCATTGTGAAACTATAGATAGTTTTAGTGAGGAGGATAAAATTATCTCACCAGCTATTAAATCTTTGAAAAAAAATGGATTCAATGTTGATGGACCATTCTCAGCAGATACTTTCTTTCAAAAAAAAAATATAAATAAATATAATGTTGTATTAGGCATGTATCATGATCAAGTATTAACCCCAATAAAAACTTTATATAGTTTTAATGCAATTAATTTAACAATTGGCCTTCCATTTATTAGAATTTCTCCTGATCATGGTCCAAATGAAAGTATGATTGGTAAGAACATTTCGGATATTTCATCTTTTTTTTATGCGATGAAATTTATCGATAAATTTCAAAAATAATGAAACCAAAAAAAAGTTTGGGCCAAAATTTTTTAAATGATAGGAAAATACTAACTCAAATTACAGAAACTGGTAAAATTAAAAAAAAAGATATTATTTTAGAAATTGGTCCTGGTACTGGTAATTTAACAAATGAGATTTTGAAGAAAAGTCCAAAAAAATTATTAGTAGTTGAAAAAGACTATGATTTATCAAATTTTTTAAAAAAGAAGTATGACTTTAAAATTGAAGTTATAAACAAAGATATTCTAAATTGTTATGATATTTTTAAATACGATCAACCTATAAAAGTTTTTGGTAATTTGCCTTATAATATATCTACCAAACTTTTAACATCTTTTATCAAAATAGATAATCTGAGAAAAAGGTTTGAGAAATTTATTTTTATTTTTCAAAAAGAGGTAGCTGATCGAATAATAGCTAAAGTAAATACAAAAAATTATGGTAGATTATCAATTCTAACCTCATGGAAAATGAGTTGTGACAAAATTATAGATATTGATCCAAAATACTTTTATCCAAAACCAAAAGTTTGGAGCTCTTTAATAATTCTTACACCAAAATCTAGAATAGAAAGATTAATTAATCCAAAAAATTTAGAACATATAACGAATATTTTTTTCAGCCAAAGAAGAAAAATGATAAAAAAACCTATGAAACAACTTTTTAAAGATTATCAAATTATATCAAAAAAATTAAATCTTGATTTAAGTTTGAGACCTCAAAATATTTCAAAAGATCAATATTTGGAAATTTGTAAATGTTATGAAGATTTAAACCATTAATTTTTTAACATGGTTAGTAATAAAATTATTATCAAATGAAGCAGATTTCTTTTTTTTTATTACTTGCATTATTTTTTTGTAACAAATTTTTAAATCATCGTTAATAACAACATAATCATATTCTTTCCATTTAGATAAATCTTTATTAAATTCTTTCATTCTCTTTTTTACAGTTTTCATATTCTTTTTTTCCCTTTTTATTAATCTATTCAATAATTCTTTTTTTGATGGAGGTAAGATAAAGATTGTCAATAATCTATAATTAAGGTTTTTATTTCTTATCTGTCTTGTTCCTTGCCAGTCAATATCAAATATTATATTTTTATTTTTTTTAAGTTTTTCTATAACCATTTTTTTTGATGATCCATAATAGTTATTGAAAACTCTTGCATGTTCTAAAAATTCATTTTTCTTTATTAACTTTTTAAAATGATTTTTTGAAATAAAATAATAATCTCTTCCACTTTTTTCGTTTGGCCTAGGTAACCTAGTTGTGTGTGATATGGAGACAAAAAAATTTTTATTTTTAGAAATTCTTTTTACAAGCGTAGTTTTTCCAGCACCAGAAGGTGAAGAAAGTATAAACATTCCACCCTTATTAAAGCTGGACATCGAACTTTATTTTTAATTTGCTTTATTCTCAATAAATTTTACAGCATCACCTACAGTTAGTATTTTTTCGGCATCACTATCTGAAATCTCAGAACCAAACTCTTCTTCAAAAGCCATAACTAATTCCACTGTATCTAAACTATCGGCTCCCAAATCATCTATAAAACTTGATTCCTCTGTGACCTTTGACTCATCTATACCAAGGTGATCTGCAACAATTTTTTTTACTTTATTTGAAACATCTTCTGACATAATTTCCTTATTTAATAAAATTCTTAATAAATATTTATATTACTTTGTCAACTAAAATACATGCCTCCATTCACATGAATTGTTTCACCTGTGATATAATCAGATAAATTTGAACTTAAAAATACTACAGCGTTAGCTACATCCTCAGGCATTCCAAAGCGTTCTAAAGAAATTTTACTTAGTAAAGTTTCTTTATAACCTTCGCTTATTTTATCAGTCATTTCAGACTTGATAAAACCAGGAGATATACAATTAATATTAATATTTTTCTTTCCATACTCTTGAGCTAGACTTTTGGACATACCAATTAATCCAGATTTGGATGCTGCATAATTTGATTGTCCAATGTTACCTGTGTGTCCAACAACAGAGGTAATATTTATAATTTTTCCCCTTTTATTTTTTAACATTTTTTTTATTGCATGCTTACTTAACAAAAAAGACGATGTTAAATTTATATTAATTACTTTATTCCACTCTTCATCTTTCATCCTAATCGCAAGATTATCAGCAGTTATACCTGCGTTATTTATAAGCACATCTATTTTATTTTCAAAATGTTTGTTACATTCCTCAATAAATTTTTCGATTTCTGAATGGTTTGAAATATCAAATTTTTTAAACGCGACTTTATTAAATTTTTCTTTTAATTTTTCAAGTTTGATTGTATTAGTGCCTGAAGCAATTATATTAGCGTTAACATTATTTAACATCTCTAGTATTGAGCTTCCTATGCCTCCTGTTGCTCCAGTTAATATTATATTTATATTTTTAAGATCTATCATTTGATAAGTTTTTAATATCAGCTAAAATATTTATATGATTTGAATTTATATTTCTATCAATTCTTTTAACTAAACTAGATAAAACTTTGCCAGGCCCAACTTCAATAAATTGATTAATTCCAGAACCAATCATATTTAAAACACTTTCTCTCCATCTTACAGGTTTTTCAATTTGTTCGATTAAAAGCTTTTTAATTTCATCAGATTTAGACACGGGTTGGGCTGTTACGTTAGAAATGATATTGTGTGTAGGATCTTTAAATTCTGTTTCTAAAATTATTGATTTCATTTCATGTCTAGCATTTTTCATTAAAGGACAATGAAAAGGTGCACTTACTGGAAGTTTAATATATTTAATTTTATTTTTTTTTAAATCTTGTGAAAAAAAATCTAAAGAATCAATTTTTCCACTAACAACAATCTGACCTGTAGAATTGTCATTTGCTATGTAACAAGAATATTTATCTTTATTTTCCTCTAAAATTTTTTTTATTATATCAATATTTGCTCCTAGCACTGCAACCATTCCTCCTTCTCCATTTGGAACGGCATTTTGCATTGCTTTACCTCTATATTTTAGCAAGCTTATTGTCTGGTCAAAGTTTAATGAATTAGCACAGCACAAAGCTGAATATTCTCCTAATGAGTGTCCTGCAAAATATTTAGCATCTTTGATATTAAATTGAGTTTCTTTCTCAATAGTTTTAAATATTGAATAACTAATAAGAAAAATTGCAGGTTGAGTATTTTCTGTTTGTCCAAGTTCATTATTAAGGTCCTCAAAAATAATTTTTGTTAAATCTTTATTTAATAATTCGCTTGCTCTTTCAAAGTAGTTTTTAACTTCATTAAAATTTTGGTAAAAATCCTTGCCCATTCCAACAATTTGAGAACCTTGGCCAGGGAATATTACTGAGAACATAAAAAATGTTATATATTAAGTGTTTTTTTGTATTGTAATTAAAATTTTATAATAGTATATCCTCAATTTTTCTAGAAAAATAATATGAACTATTACGAACATACAATAATTGCAAGACAAGACACATCTCCAAATCAAATTAAACAGATCCAAGATAAATACACTAAAATTATTGAAAGTAACGAGGGAAATATTTTAAAATTCGAAAGTTGGGGATTAATGCACTTATCTTACCTAATTAAGAAAAATAAGAAAGGAAACTATCTGCATTTTAAAATTAAAGGTCATGGCAAAACAATAAAAGAACTAGAAAAAAACGAAAAAATAGACAAAAATTTATTAAGATATCTTACTGTAAAGGTTAAAAAGCTTGATTTAGATACAGACTATTTTAAAAAAAACGAGGAAAGTTTTAAAAAATAATTATTATTGTGAAAAAAAGAAATATTAAAAGAAAAAATAACCAAAATAATTTTTCAAAACTTAGTGTTTTTCAAAATCAAAAATTTAAATTTAAAAAAAAATGTCCTTTATCAGGAAAGGGAGCTCCTAAAGTTGATTATAAAAATATCAAGCTGTTAAAAAAATACATTTCAGAAAACGGAAAAATATTACCATCCAGAATTACATCAGTTAGCCAAAAAAAACAAAGAGATTTATCTTTATCAATTAAAAGAGCAAGAAACTTAGCTTTAATTTAAATATGAAAATAATACTTTTAGAAAATGTAAGAAAAATTGGTTCTATTGGAGAAATAATAGATGTTAAAAGAGGATTTGCAAGAAACTATCTTATTGCACAAAAAAAAGCTCTGTTTGCCTCTAAAGAGAATATAAAAGAAGTTGAGAAAATTAAATCTGAATTAAACAAAAAAGACCAAGATAAAAAGAACTTATCAAAAGAAATTGGCGATAAATTAAAAAATAAAGAATTTGAGATTAAAAAATTAAGTACTGAAAATAAAGAGCTTTATGGTTCTGTAAAACCCACCGAAATTTCAAAAATATTAAAAGATATAGAAAATATAGATATAAATCCATCATTGATACAACTTTCAAAAGAAATAAAAACATTAGGAACTTTTGAGGTTATTTTAAATTTACATTCTGAAATACAATCTCAGATTAAGATTAAAGTTGTTGCACAAGAAGAAAATCAATAATTATACATTTTTTTCCCCAACTAATAATAAGCTTTGTTATAATTGAGTTTAACAAATATCATATTTATTTATGTCTCAATCCCTAAATATTATTAAAAATAAGGTAGATGAATTACCAAATAATATTGAAGCTGAGCAATCGGTTATAGGATCTGTTCTATTAAGTAATGAAATTTTTGATGAAGTTAGCTTAATCATTTCAAATAAAAATTTTTATGATCCTGTCCATAAAAAAATTTTTGAGGCATTGGAAAAGTTAATTTATGGTGGTCTATTAGCTAATCCAATTACTTTAAAAAATTATTTTGAAAAAGAGAATAATGATTTAAATATCCCTGAATATTTAGTGAAAATCACAAAGTTTTCTACTTCTTCAAGACAGGCAATCGAATATTCTAAACTTATATTTGATTTATATGTAAAAAGAGAATTGATTAAGATCTCTGAAGAAGTAATAGATTTAGCCAAGCTTAATGATTTGAATACAGATGGAAAAAAAATAATCGAAGATTACGAAAAATCTTTATTTGATCTTGCGGAAAAAGGATCTTTCAACTCATCATTAATTAAATTTGATGAAGCAATGAGACAAACTATAGAAATGGCATCAAACGCTTATAAGAATGAAGAAGGAATTGTTGGCGTTCCGACAGGTCTACGCGATTTAGATGATAGGTTGGGTGGTTTGCATAAATCTGACCTTATAATCATTGCTGGACGACCATCAATGGGTAAAACAGCTTTAGCCACTAACATTGCATTTAATGCAGCAAAAAAAATTCAAAAAAATGAAGAAAAAGGTTCAATAGCTTTTTTTTCACTTGAGATGTCATCAGAACAACTATCAACTAGAATTTTAGCTGAACAATCTAGAATTAAATCAAATGACATAAGAAGAGGTAAAATATCAGAGGAACAATTTGATCAATTTATTGAAACTTCTAAAAATATATCAGAGCTTCCTTTGTATATTGATGAAACTCCAGCAATTTCAATTGCAGCCTTAAGCAATAGAGCGAGAAGAATTAAAAGATTATATGGATTAGATATGGTTGTAATTGATTATATACAATTGATGCGAGCATCTAATTCTAATAACGGAAGAGTTCAGGAAATATCTGAAATTACTCAAGGATTGAAGGCTTTAGCAAAAGAGTTATCCGTTCCTGTTTTAGCGCTATCTCAACTTTCAAGAGCAGTTGAACAAAGAGACGATAAAAAGCCACAGCTATCAGACTTAAGAGAGTCTGGCTCAATTGAACAAGATGCGGATGTAGTAATGTTTGTTTACAGAGAAGCATATTATTTGCAAGGTAAAGAGCCTAGACCAGCAACTGTGGAACATGCTGAATGGCAAGCTAAAATGAATGAAGTATCACATTTAGCTGAATTGATAATTCAAAAACAGAGACATGGTCCAACTGGCAATGTAATGCTCGAATTTGAAGCGATGTTTACCAAATTTAAAGATATTCAAGATAATTAAAATAAATTATAAGTGCTAGGAGTTAATGTTGGCCGAATTTTATCAAAATACTGTTTTAAAAAAACCAATTTTTATTTTAGTTTTATTATTAATTTGCCTATGTTTCTTTGGATATAATTCAAAAAACTTTAGACTTGATGCATCTTCTGAAACATTATTAATTGAGGGTGACCCTGATTTAAAATACCTCAACGAAATAAATGATAGATATGGAGCAAAAGAATTTTTAGTGCTTACCTATACCCCAAAAGAGAGTATGATAGATGAAAGTTCTATTAAAAATCTATTAAGACTTAAAGAGCAAATTCAACAACTTTCATGGGTACATAATGTTATCACATTATTAGATATCCCTTTATTAAATAGTTCTGACGAGCCACTTATTGAAAGACTACAAAATTATTCAACACTTAAGTCACAACGTATTGATAAAGAAAGAGGATTTAATGAAATATTAAATAGTCCTGTTTTTAGAAATTTTGTTATAAGTGAGGATGGTAAAACATCAGGTATTATAGTTTACATAAAATCAAAAAATAAAATAAAAAAATTTAAAACAAAAAAAGATGAAGAGTTATATAAAGATAAATTAAAAAAACAGAATCATCAAAACATTTTAGAGATAAGACAAGTAATAAAAAATTTTAACTTAAATAGTAAAATACATTTAGGTGGAATACCTATGATTGCAGATGATATGATGACTTTTATAAAAAATGATATAATCGTTTTTGGACTTGGAGTCTTTTTATTTATTATAGCTACTCTTTGGTATGTGTTTAGAAAATTAATTTGGGTAATTGTTCCAATAAGTAGTTGTTTTTTTTCAGTTATAATAATGACTGGACTTTTAGGACTATTAGGATGGAAAGTGACAGTTATATCGTCAAACTTTATAGCCTTAATGCTAATTTTAACTATGGCTATGAATATTCATATTAGTACAAGGTATCTTCAACTTTCAAAACAATTTCCAAAATTGAATAAATTTAAAATTATTTCATTAACAACAAGGAAGATGTTTTGGCCTATTTTATATACAGCCTTGACTACTATATTTGCTTTTTTATCTTTGGTGTTTAGTGAAATTAAACCAATAATTGATTTTGGATTCATGATGACGTTTGGTCTAATAATATCGTTTCTTATTACTTTTAGTCTATTACCAACATTAATTAATTTAATTAAATTTAATAAAGCTTCATTAAAAAAGGAAAAAGGATCTTTCATAACCAATTTTTTTTATAAAATTTCAAGTTCAAGTCAAAATGCTGTATTTGGAACAACTATAATAATTATATTTCTAAGTATATTTGGAATTTCGAAACTAGAAGTAGAAAATAGCTTTATAAATTATTTTGACAAAAATACTGAAATATATAAAGGAATGAAGCTAATTGATGAAAAATTAGGAGGAACTACACCTCTTGAAGTAATTTTAAAATTTCCAAAAAAAGATGAAATTGATGAAAAATCTGAAGATGAAGAAGATGATTGGGGAGATGAAGAAGAAAATGAAGACAAATATTGGTTTACAAAAGATAAAATTAATAAGATTAGAAAAGTTCATAATTATTTAGACTCTTTAGAGCCAGTAGGAAAAGTTCTTAGCTTTTCTTCAATAATTGATGTTGCTACACAACTAAATAATAACAAAGAGCTAGGTTCTCTAGAAATGGGAGTATTGTATACGAAAATACCTGACAATATAAAAAAAGAAATTGTAGATCCTTATATTTCAATTAAAGACTCTGAAGCCAGAATAAGTTTAAGAATTAAAGACTCTTTAGACAATCTAAGAAGAAATGATTTGCTGATAAAAATAAATTTTGATCTAGAAAATAAGTTAAATTTAAAAAAAGATGAGTTTAAATTAG
>CESP01165035.1_pt1 | contig 15748 bp, 15 predicted proteins | sample 531211 | NCBI WGS metagenome assembly CESP01 (sample SAMEA2622074, study PRJEB7988) | marine metagenome | biome: marine biome (ENVO:00000447); feature: surface water layer (ENVO:00002042); material: "saline water (ENVO:00002010), including plankton (ENVO:xxxxxxxx)" | depth 5 m | reverse complement strand
GCTGATATTATACTTCTAAATCTTTCTTGACCTGCAGTATCCCATATCATTACTTTTATTTTTTTCCCTTCTATTTCAAAATTTTTACTATTATAATCAACTCCAATAGTTGATACTATACTGCTTGTGTTATTATTTATATATTTATTTACTAAACTAGTTTTGCCTGTTAAACTATTTCCACATACTAAAATTTTTAGCAATAACATTTTATCTTCTCCAATGGTTGATATTTTATTCATATATATTCTTATAAATAAAATAATATTATAATATATGTACATAATATTACTAAGGCACGGTGAAACTGACTTTAATAAACTTGAAAAAGTACAAGGGAGTGAAGTTGATCCACCTTTAAATGAATTAGGATTCAAACAGGCAGATTTAACTGGAGAATTTATAAATAAAAATTTTAATATAGATATCATTTATTCATCCAAATATTTAAGAGCAAAACAAACAGCCGTTAATGTTATGAAAAAAATAAATTACAAAAAAAAAATAATATTGGAAGGAAATTTAAAGGAAGGTGACAAAGGTTTATATAGTGGTAAAGATAAAGAAGAAGTAAAAAAATTAATAAATTCAAACAGTAAATTAAAAAAATTTAAGGATGATTGTAATTCATTTGATCACTATCAAAAACTTAATACTTTATATGATAATGATTATTTATCAAAATTTATGAAAAAAGAAACTAATAAGGAAGTAGGTATTAGAGCTAAAGAAACAATAAAAAAAATTATGAAACAAAATATGAATAAAAATATATTAATAGTTACTCATGGATCTTTTATTGCAAATGCTATAAGAAATATATTTAAATTAAGACAAATACCTGAAGAAACAGTTGGAAAAGGAAATTGTTCTATAACCGTAATTAAATTGGAAAGAGACCAAAAGGAACTTATTATGGGATTTAATAATATGCATTTAAAAGAATTATATACTTGAAAAAACAATTGGAAAAGGTAATAGTTTTATAACATTTATATAACTTCAAAGAGAAAAAAAAAGTACATATTATGGCTTTAATGATATGTCTATTAAATAGTTATGATATAAATAATTATAAAGATAAATTTTTAAATCTACGTTATACAATACATCATTATATTAGATAAAACTAACAATTACCGTCTATCCCAAATGTAATATTTAAATAATATTTATGGTCACTTATACTATCACAATTTAATGGATAGCATGAATTTGAACATTTTTCATCTTCAGTATAATAATCATTACATAACTTGTATTTTGTATTATCCTCATTGTACCATACTTCTTGTGGTATATGATTATAACCTAAACTTTCTAGAGGTAAATGTGGAACAATATCATAATAATGAGTTATTCTGTACGAAATAAAATTATAGTTTCTAAATAAATTTACAAATTCTGAATTACCAATTCTAGGAGATCCAAAAGTAATTAAAGAATACATCTCATACTGGTGTTTATAATCTATTTCTAGATTAAAAGCCATTAAAGTTGATGTTGCTGCTCCACTTGAATGACCAGTCAAAATTATTTTTTTTGTATCATATTGTTTGCTTAATTCATTCAAACAATTTAATATTAATTTATAATTATACATCATTTGTTCATAAAATCCTTTATCAACACCAATATCAGGCAAGTTATAATAGGGATAAATTTTTCTAACATGCATGTTATTTATCCAATTTTGTATATTAGATGATCCTCTAAATGACACAAAGTAAGAATTATATTTTTTATTATAACCAATTAAAACACGTGTACCTCTTTTTTCTATTATATAATGAATTTTATTTGTCTTGTCACATGTTTCACAATTCCAATTGTCAGTATTATTAACACAATAAGCAGATTGAGACAAATTTAATGATGTTTTTACTAATTCATTGTTATATCCAAATATTAAATTTGGTAACAATAACAAAATACTTAATATATATTTCATATTATTTAAAATAAAAATAACTTTAAATATATATATATGAAATATAAAATTAATTATTTTATGAATGGTGGTTCTTTATATTTTGATAATACAATAAATGACATATTCATAGCTGAAAATGGTACTTTTAATGATATTGAAAATGTATATAAATCTTTAGATAATGTATTAAATCAATTACAGTATATTATAAATAATATAATTATAGCATCAAATTTTCCTAAGTCTAAATTTAAATCTATATTCATGAAAATTAAAAAATATGTTCAATCTATTTCATCTAAAAGAACAAAAATTTCAGAATTTATATTTGGCAAAGATTTTTATAGTTTCTTTATATCGACTGATTTTGACTATAAATTTAATAATCATGAAATCATGGATGTTAAAGAAATAAATAGTCATTTACTTGATTATAAAATTAATGAAGTAATTAATTTTGTAAAAGAAAGAATGGATATATTTTTCTCAAGAGTTAGCAAATATTATAAATCTAAGTTAAGTACGGAATTATATAATTTTAACAAAGATGAACAAGAACTCTATGACGCCAACCTTATATTGTTAAGAAATAAAATTTATATGATGAATAAAAAGTTAAGAAAAGTTACCTAACAGTTATACACCTTAAATGATTTATTAAACTTGAAAAACTAGAATCTTTTGACCCTTTAAATTCTTTGGAATATACACAAATATAAATATCAATAATAGCATCAAATAAAGATGTTTTTCTATATGAATTTTTCAAAATATCATGATAATCAAATTTAGTTAATGTAGGATATTTTTCTTGATATTTTAAATAAGTATTTTTATTATCAGTTGCAATATATATATTTTTACTGTTTTTAAATTTATCTAAAAATTCAAAAAAATCATTATCAGGAGTATGCGCATAATGATCTGTTCTTCTAACATGTATAGATACATACTCTTTATTACAATCTTTAAGTAATTTTATTTTTTCATCAACTAAGTTTTTTAAATGTGGCAATAATTTTAAATCCTTATAAATTTTAGGGTTTTCATAAGGACTAAAATTTGGATGCCATTGATATCCTTTATAGTCTAATTTTAGACTTTTATTATCTTCGTATAAAATATTAATGTCATTTAAAGGCTGAAAATAGTCACAAAAATGTCCATGACATGCATGAGTTTTCAACCATATTACATTTAAATGTAAGTTATTTAATTTTGCATATTCTCTATATGAAAACATAACTCTTAAATAATTACAAAGACCACCTACCATCTTTATGGTATATATAGGTTTTTTAACTGAAGATTCTGGTGGAAGACCTCCTAATAAATGATAAATTTTTTTAAGGTAAATATATTTTTTTTTATATTTTAAATATTTTTGTTTACTATTCATATATATAATATTTTTTTTTAATTTAATATCCATATATATAAAAAAAAATTAATTTATACAAAAGGAGACTTATAATTAAATATATAGTCAGAATTTTTTTTCCTGTAGTTATATTGAGATTTAGAAATATTTTTAGTACAATTTTTGAATCTTTTGGATGCATCTACATTGTAGACATATGTAGGATACTCAATAACTTTATATTTTGCATCAACTTGCTCTATTGCCCAAAAAAATTCTGCTAAATCTGTGCATGAAGACAACCAATTATTATCAAAATCTTTCAAATATATTTCTGGTATATTTTTGTATAATTTTGCATATCCTGTTCTTAATGGAAAACAAAACCATCCTCTTAACTTTCTATAAGTTTTATTTTTTATTATGTTTAATGGATAATTTATTGCTTTTTTAAATGTCTCATTATTATTATTAAGTTCATAATATGAACCAAAAGTTAATAATATATCATTATTTTTATATTCATTTCTCAAATTAAATAATACATTTTCATCATATAGCCAATCGTCACCATCTAAAAAACATATTATTTCATTGTCATTACATTCCTTATATGATATAAATCTACTATATGCTTGTTTCATATTAATTTCATTTTGAATAATTTTAACTTTATGATTAAAATATTTTAATTTAATGTAATCTCTGACTAAATTATAAGTATCGTCAGTTGATGCATCATCTATATATATAATTCTCCATTTTGTATATGTTTGTTTAAATACGCTATCTAAATTTTTTTTATAATATGGACTGTTATTATATGAAGGTATTATAAAAACAAAATTAATGTCTTCTACTTTATTATTTAATAGATCATATTTTGTTTGGTTATAATTTCTATAAATTTCAATAAATTTAGTGTTTATATTCATATCATTATATTTTTTATATAATTTTTCATTCAGTGTAATAATTAATTTATTTGATTTTATGATATTTCCATCATTATCTTCAAAATTATTTTCATCTAATAATATAAAATTATTTTTATAGTTATATTTTGGATTAATATCTAATATGTTATTTGATGAATTTGTAAAATATTTTAAATATTTAAAATTATAGTTATCATTAAATTTTATTATACCTATATTTTCTTTAATAAAATTTATTAATTCAATTGGCAAAATATAATTAATTTTGCTATTATATGTAATAGAATTTAAAAATTTTTCTCTAATATATTCTTTATGTCCTCTTGAGTTATTTCTAGATATACTATTTACTGAATGATTACAAACATATAATGTTTTTTGTATTTTTTTATAATTTGGAAATTTACCTTTGTCTAATAATTTATGACAATGTATATTGCTAATATGTTTATTTTTTTTATAATATAATCTATCCATATATTCCAGATCCATACTATGACTATAATAATCATTAAATAAGCCATTAAAATCAATTATTTTTTTTTTAAACATTAATGTAATCATTCCAAAATAAGGACGTTTTTTTTCGTTTTTAATTAAATTATTTAAATTTTTTAAATTAGATATTTCTTTATTTAACTTTAAAATATTTGTCCCTACCACATCATAACCAATTTCTAAAATCTCTTTTACTTGCAATTCTATTCTATTATTTAAACTAACATCATCTGCGTCCTGAAATGCAATTAATTGACCTTTTGCTAACTTTAAACCGATATTTTTACAGAAATAACATCCCATATTTTCATTTAATTCTACTATTTTCAAATTATCATTATTTTTATAAGATTTCAGTATATTTAATGTATTGTCAGTTGATGCATCATCTATAATTATAACCTCAATATTATTATATGTTTGATTTAAAATGCTATCTAATGACAAAGCAATAGTTTTTTCAGAATTATAGACTGTTATGATTATTGTAACTAAAATATTAGTATATTGAATATAGTTGAAATTTTCAATATTCCATTTAAATTTATTAGAAAATTTTATCATATTTCTTGAATTTTGAGTCGAGCTAGTATTTAAATCAGCAATTACAATATTTGGGTAAATTACATAACATTCACTTTTATATTTTTTGTATAAATATCTCATAGGTCCACTATCAAAATTTATATTAAATTTTGATATTTCATTTATTAAATCTTTGAAAACACTACAATCCAAACCTACAGCAAATGACCCATCTGTATACTCGATAGGGTTATAATTTGTTTTATTTCTTTTAAATTTAATTCCTTTCCATATATGTTGACTAGCTCCAAATAGTAACACCTTAAAGCTATTTATATCATTTATTGCTAATTTTAATTTTTCATTAAATTTATTGTCAAAACATACATCGTCATCAAAAACAGCAATTTTTTTATAGCTTCTTTCATTGCTTAATTTTAATATTTTTAACCATGTATATAAATAACCTAAAGATCCAGGACTTGAAATCATTTTTTTGCGTCTTATTTTTTCATATTCATGTGCTCCACTCCAATCATATGACTTATTTTTATATTCCTCATATTGTGACTTGTATGGTTCATTATATCCATTTATTGCATCCATAAAAATAAAGTTAATATTTAAATCTTTTAATTTTTTCAACATCATTTTTTTTTTAAATTTTTCATGGGATAAATTTATTACAAATACTTTATCAAATAATTCATTAATATTCATTTATATAAATAATAAATAAAATATATATTTTTTAATGTTATCTTTAGACAATAAATGTAATATTATTAAAATAAATAACCAAGTTTGTAATTATTTTATATTTATTTTTAATGAATTTATTATTAATTTATACAAATCAACTTTCAATTAACTATAATAAAATTTTAATAATTAAGTCATTTTATAAAAATTTAGATTTATATGAAAAAAATAATATAAAAATAGATGAACTAATTATATATGATATAAGTGACTTTAATTATTTAGATTTTAGTAAATATAAAAATTATATATTTTGGTTACATCAAAAGATTGGGTCATATATATTGACGATACCCAATTATATTGATTTGATAAAAAAAAATAATATAAAAACTATTTTCTGGATGGACGATTTACATTATCCATGTAATAACTTAACTAACGAAGATAGGTTAGATAAAGAAGCACTTAATAATGACTTTAGATATAATAACGCTAATTTAATTGTTTCACCATCTATAGACTATTTTTATAATGTAGGGTCAAAATTAATAAATAAGTCAAAGTTTTTATTTTATTATTTTGACGAAAATATTATAAATAATTATAATCCAATTAACTTCGATAAAAGAATTAGTAAAATTTTACTATCAGGTAAAATAAATAATCTGTCATATAAATCAAGAAAGCAAATCTATACAAATTATTTCAATAACAATCAGCTATTTGATTATTTGGAACATCCTGGATATAAAAAACTTAAACATAAAGTTTATCATAATAATTTTTATAATAAATTATCGGAGTATAAAGGTGCTATTTTAGGTTTAGGATGTTTCCCTATTAATTTTTTGTTAGCAAAAGTTATTGAAATTTTAGGTTCTGGCTGTATTGGATTTTTTGAAGAAAGTGAATTATATTTTAAAAGGTTAAATTTAATTGAAAATATTCATTATATTTCAATAAAAAAAAATGAAAATAATTTAGTTTTTGATAATAATAAATTTGAAAATATTATAAGTTCTGAATTTGGAAAACAAATATCAAAAAATGGCTATAATTTCATAAAAGATAATTTTAATTCAAAAACTTTTTCAAATAAAATAATTAGTATTTTATATGAGTTATAATAAATCTGAAAAAATATTATCCTTATATCCTGATAGAATTCCTGTAATAATTCGTAAAAATAGAAGTTGTAATAATGTACCAGATATTGACAAGAATAATTTTTTAGTACCTAATGAATTAAAGCTAGGAGAATTACATCATATAATTAGAAAAAGAATAAAATTAAATCCACAAATTGCCATATTTTTATTTGTAAATAATGAGAAAATATATTCAGTTAATGAGCTAATTAAAAATATATATAATGAACATAAAAATGAAGATGGATTTTTATATATAACATATACAGGAGAAAAAACATTTGGGTAAATATTTTATATATAGTATATATATAGATATGAATTCTTTTTATAAATTGATGAGCTTCAACTTAGTAGTTATTTTCGTTTATGCTATAATTTATCAACAAATAAAAACTCAATTTTATGGCTTAGATGATGATTCTTCATTTATAGATTGTTTATATTTTTCATTTTCAATCCAATCAACTGTAGGATTTGGAGACCTAGGTCCAAAAACAAAAATTGCTAAAATAATTGTAATGAGTCAACAACTAATATTAATTTCAGAGATATCAGGTTTATTTGTAAATAATTCAGGACTAGATTCAAAACAGTTAATGAACGATAATATTATGACAATAACAAATCCTTTACCAGTTATCAATAATTTAGTAGGTAGGAAAGTTTTAAATCCTAGTCAAATTTTTAGTCATAAAAGATAAATTATTAATTTTATAAATTATATATATAAATTAATTATCTATATAATATTATAATGATTGGAAAGATATTTATTATTGCTATTTTATATATCATAATTATAGGACTTTATACTGGAATGTACTTTTTTTTTAAAAATGAATTTTCATTGACTATTACAGATTTTAATAATACACCTACTAACGTGCCTATTACTATAATAGATTGTGCATTATTTTCTTGCTCTATATTTAGTGCAAATGGTTATGCTTCTTCAGATTTGTCTTATATAAAACCAAAGTCTAAAATTGCTAAAATGATAGTTGCTTCTGAACAGATAATATCTTTATTTGCTATAGTTTTCGGAATAGGATTTATTGTAGGTAATTGTAATAAAAAATTAAAAATAGATAATGAAACTCTAACAAAATATTCACATATGAAAAAAATAATATCACAAGATAGTAATGCTTTAAATAATAAAGTAAGTAATGTTATTAATTCAGAGTCTTCAGTATCAAATATTGACAGTACTAATATTTCAAATAATGACCAATTTAATCAATCATTTAAAATTATCCCTGTTAATTAGAGTTATATTATTATAAAAATAATATATTTATAATATTATATGAAAATTTATATTCCAATTATTTTAATTGTAATTTTTATAACTACATATTTCTTTAAAAATAGAAAAAAAAAAAATATTACTAAAACATATTATTTACCTTCTACCAATAACTATTTAGTAAGTATTTTTGATCAATTATTAAAAAATAGAAATTGGAAGAAGTTGCAAAATATAGATTTAGATTATAATGAAAATATAGGTTTTATTATGTCAGATTTGAATAAACAAAATGTATTAAAATCAAATATATGCTACGGTTTTTACTTTGAAAATTTAAATTTATTAAGTAGCAATATATATTACAGTAAATATTTTAATAGCAATGATTATTTTCCTACAAATATCATATTAAAAAAAAATGATGTTATTTCAAATATAAACATTTTATATAAGTCAGTTAAAAAATTAAAATCAAAACTATTTATTTTAAAAGATGTAAATAATAATAAATTTAAAATTATATTTAAGCTATCTAATAACAATTCAGATAATATAACTAATAAATTAAAGTTATTTCCATCTAATTTCTTATATTGTCATGAATATTTTGATTCTATAAAATTTAGTATACCTGAAATAAATATTAATGATAGTAATATAATAAATTATTATAATAAAAAAAATATAAAACGATCTTTAACTAAATTTTTTATATTAGTTATATGTAAAAATAATATATTTGAGTTTTATAAAATAAATAGCTTCTTAAATTATTTATGTATTTCACCTATTAATGATGATATTAATAATTTGAGTTCTTACTTTATTAATTATATTGACAGAAATTCAAATAAAGATTTGATTAAAATATATGAAAATATAACACAGAATAATAAATATCCATCTGAATTATTTTCAGAATTGTATTGTATTTCAAATAAGCATTTTAAAAAACAGAAATTAAATGAATTTAAAGTAATGGATAAAAAAATTGACGCCTTTATTAATGACTTTGCTAATGTATTTTATAATCAATTTATATGTATAAATGATATTTTTTTCAATAAAAATTTTATATCTTGTTTTAATATTTTTACTATTGATTCTATTTTTACAGAAAATAACGATCTTAAAATCTTAAAAATTGATAATAATTTTAGTAATGTAGATTTTTCAATATTTAAACATAATAAAAATATTATTAATTTTGAAAATATTTTTAATGATATACTCAAAAATATCGAGTACAATTATAAAAATAGTAATGAACTATCGTTAGTTACTATTAAAAATAAAAATAAAATTAATAAAGTATATTATTTAAGTGACTTTCAAATTAAAGCATATCCAGAAATTGTTAATTTATTAAAAAAAAGAAACTATAACCGTAGTATGTGGAAAAAACAATTAAATAGTAATAATATTATTGATTTATATATTGGATATACATCTAAAGATAAGAATATTGATGAAAATAATAAAAAACAATATTTAAATCATTTACATAAATTTTATAACTCATTTAACATCACTAATAAAATAGAAGGTTCTATCTATAAATTAGGAGATAAATCTACATTTTATAACCAATTAAAAAACACTAATTTAATAGCAGATTTTGTTAATTTTTCAATTCTTAAAAATTCTAATAATGAAAGTTTTATAAAAACATCCCAATTATTAAAAATACAAAATTTCATTGTAATCAATCAAACTACATGTAATCGTTTTATTTTAAAACCAAGTTTAGGTAGTCAAGGTGATGGAATTGAAATTATTAGATATTTTGAAGATTTTGAAAAATGGATTAAAACGCCTAAAAAATATATAGAATGGAGCATATGTGAATTTTTAGAACCAAAATTATTTAATTCTCTAAAAATTAAAGATGGTAAAAAAAGAAAAGCACACATTAGAAATTATTTTATTATTGTAAATCATAAAAATACAATTAAAATTTATGAATTAAAACACAGAATATTATATTTTGCAGTTGATAAATATATTAGTAAATGTGTAAAAATTACACCAGATAATAAATACTCTTTTATTACTAATTTAGCTCTTGCATCTGAAGAAAGAAATATTCAATATGATACTAAGGAATTTACTGACGACTTATTAAATTATCAAGATCAAATTTTTAATTTTAGAAAATTATCTAAAACATTAACTGAATATGGATTAAAATGTATTTCGTTATTGTCCGATTCTGATTTTAAATGTTTCTCCAAAAAAAAAAGTCCTAATAATTGCTATCAAATATTAGCTATTGATTATCTACCAATTAATAAAAATCAAGTTAAAATTCTGGAAGTCAATAAAGGGCCTGGATTTAAAGCTCTAAAAATGAATTTCAATCTAGATCAAATATTTGATGAAATATTTAAGATAACAATTGACCTATTTAATGAAAATAAAAGTTATGACAATGAATTAAAATTGCTTAATAGATTAATTTGACCTTCTTTTTTTTGATATTTTTATATTATCAACTATACTTATATGACTTCTACATTTTGGACAGTCCTCATTTCTTTTATATGTTTTTATTAAACAATCAGCACAAAATTGATGTTTACAATGTGTAATTACATCACATTTACTGTTCATACATATGCAACAATCTTCTACCTCATCTACATTTACATAATTATCTGATAATGTAAATTTTTTAATAATATTAAAATGAGTTATAGTGTCCGCATTTTTTTCTATATAATATCTTTCCGGATTTAATTTATTAAACCATTCGGCAACATTTATTGAATTTTCATTACATGCATTTTTAAATGCAATGTCGTTATTTATAGTTATGTTAATAGAAGGTTTATTATCATATAGCCATTTAACTATCTCTATATTATTTCTTTCACATGACTTTATAAATAATTCTTCTTCTTGATCATTTAAAAATATTTCATTATTTTTTAACTGATATAGCCATTTTAACACATTTATTTGATCATAATAACATGCATTTTTTGTACAAACATTATCATTCATACATATATCTAAATCTGGTTTTTTTTCCAATAACCATTTTAATATTTTAATTTTACCAGTAATACATGTTAGTTCAAAACTTTCCTCAATGTAATCATCAATATTTCGTACTTTATCATACAACCAAGTTACAATATCATAATAACCGTATTTGCATGATAATACAAATGCATTGTTATCATGTGCTGACACGTTCATATTAGGTCTTAATTCATATAGCCATTTTGCAATATGAATTTGTCCATAAGTACATGATGTAACAAAAGCCTTATTATCATTAGCCTCTATATCTATTTCTTCTTGATGTCTTTCTAATAGATTTTTTGCTTGATTTAATCTACCGTTTCTACATAAAATTTCAAATGCATAATTATAATTCTTTTGGGAAATTGCAACATTATATTTAATGTTATTTAATAATAATATAACACCCTCAATTAAATTCATTTATAATATATATATCAAAGATATTATATTATTAAATCAATTTTTTATATAAAAAATTGAAAATATTTTTGTTAAAATATTTAAATAATTAAAAAACAATGACTTCTCAAATATCCTCTCTAATAAAAAATTATGCTCCATTCCGTTTGAACGTAAATAATAATCACTCTGGACGTGCATGCTTGGTCGCAATTGTATTTAATTCACACTATGTTTTATGCGGTGGGGGTTAATCAATATAATATAGACGGTAAATTTACATCTCTTCATGCTGAAGTTGATGCTGTAACTAAACTTAAAAGGTCTATAAAAAGTAAATGTGTCAAAATGTTGGTATTTAGAGTTAATAAGCAAGGTGAAATATGTATGTCTAAACCTTGCAGTAATTGCATGAGAGCAATTAAACGAGAACTAAGGGAAAAAAACTACAGATGCAGCATAATCTACTACACTGAACAAGACGGAACTATTAATTTCTTGTATATTTAATTGGATATCTATATCCACCTATAATTAATTCATCTAATTCTACGCATTCATATAAATATATTTTTGTAATTTGTTGCCCAAATGTACCTGCTTTTTGTCTCAAACTTTGAATTATTTTCATAAACATATCTAATGTCAATTTATTATCCCTAGGAAATTTAAAATGATCAACTAAAACATTTGCTAAGTAAGTTGATTGATTATTTACAAATTGGACTGTTATACCATGTAAGCCTATTTTAAATATATCTTTTATTGCATCAAAAATTTTATTTTCGTCATATTTTGTAATCATAGCTATTTTACTTGATAATGATGGATAATATTGAATAGACTCTCCTAAAAAATTTATTGAAAATCTTATATTTTCTTTTGAGGTTATCATTTTATCATGAAATCTTAAGTCAAAAAATAATGACATTAATGTAAGCCTTGCAATTTCATACTCAAGTTTATTTGTGGGTTTCAGTTCTCCAATACAACCTCTCAAGTCGTTATTTTCATTTTTTGCAGTAACAAACAATCCAAAAGCTTTATCGTATTCATTTATGAAATTAAACTCTGAATTTAATAACTGAAGTAAATTATCTAATTCCATTTTAGATATTCTTTTTCCTAATTTTTTCTTAACATTTTTATTCATAAATACTTTCCTAGGAATTGTTAAAATATTATCTTTATTTTCCCAGAAATTTAATTTACTTGTAAATATAATTCCTGCATATCCAACTGAATTTTGAAATAATTTCTCTCTTATACCAACGAAACTTTTTATTGCCTTTTTAAATTTTGATTGATTTCTTATCCTTCTTATATTTTCAATATCATTTGATGTGTAAAATGATAAATTTGATACCCAATTAAATTCCTTTCCAAGCTCTATAAATAATTTTATAGCACCAATGCCACATAATAAATCAATTTGACTATTACTTGATAATCCATTTGAATCAAGATTTTGTATTTTTGAAATTGTATGTTTATTAATATCATGATGATTAATTGGACATATATTATTATAATTTTTACCACAATGAATAAGGTCTGTATTTGCAATTACTAATGTTTTTGTTGCTTTTATTATATTTTTTAAATCTTTAAATAAATCTTTATTATAACTTTTCCCAACTAAAATTATTGCTATATTATTTATTTTTTTTACTTTCAATAAATATGGTAGATGTACAACCCATGAATGTTCCTCATTGTAAGATAAATCATCTCTTTCCACACTTAATAAACCATCGTAATTAAATTTAAATGTCGTCCCTTTATAAGTATATTCAGTAGATTCACTTATAACTGTATTACTCCTATGATGTGTTGATAATATAATTACTCTCTCATAATTATTAAAATTTATTCTTTCATAAACTTTATTTGATATCTCTCCACCATATTCTAAGCTTGGATGAGGAACAATCACACCCTTTATGTTATTGAATTTATTTACATCTCTTAAGTTTATAGGTTTTTTTATAAAATCTAAATTTTTTGATTTTATATTATTCATATTATTAATAATAAATTATTTAAACAATAATAAATTTATTTATAAAATGACTAAAATATATATATCAACGCCTTGTTATGACGCTATGATGACTATGCAATATACTTTAAGTTTATTAAGATTAATAACATTTTTAAATCATAAAAATATAGATTTCGTTATCGATTTTATTGGTAATGAAAGTTTAATTCCAAGAGCAAGAAATAAATCTTTGGGCAAATTTATGCAATCTGATTGCACACATTTACTATATATTGACTCTGATATAGAGTTCCCAGAACAGGCAGTTCTTGATTTATTAGAATTTGATAAAGATGTAACTTGTTGCACCTATCCAAAGAAATCTTTTAATTGGAAAAGATTCATGTATTCAATGCAAAATGAAACCCAATCTAAAGAGTCATTTGATTCCAGAGGTTTAGATTTTGCCTACAATGCCGAGTATAATCCTAAAAATGAAATAATAAAAGATAAAGATTTTATAAAAGTAAAACATGCATCTACTGGATTTATGATGATAAAGAAAGAAATATTAAATAAATTAAATGAAAAACATAAAGAATTAACAATTATTTCAGATGACCTTTCACAAAAAGACAATACTATATGTGGTTTATTTTGTTGCATGATTAAAGATAGACAATATTTATCTGAAGATTATTCATTTTGCGAAAGAGTAAATGATATTGGAGGTGAAGTATGGATAAATACAAATCATAACCTAAATCATATAGGTAAAAGCGTATTTAGAAGCGATATTAAAAACAGAAGTTATTACGGTCGTTCGCAAACTGAACGTATGTTTTATGAATAATTTATTTAACTAACTTTTTTTTACTTTCTATTATCATATTTCTATTATTATATAACATCAATTTTATATCCTCTTTAATTGCATTAATTACATCATTTTCTTCCCTTTTTTCCAAATATCTACTAAATTTTGCCATTACTTTTGGATATTGTATTCCACTCTCTACCCATTCTTGAATCTTCTTTTCTAAAATAATTTGTTTATCATCTATTATTCTAGAAATTGTTTCGTCTCTATTCTTAACTTTCCATTTATTATTCATGTAAATCATTACGTAACTATTTTTCAAATTTGATATGTAAATATTATGATTTTCTGGCTTCTTAGGATTGAAATGTATCTTTCTAATCAAATGTGGTACACAAAAATTATAATGTTCCAAACATCTTACATAATCATTTTCCGTTAAATGACTAGTATCTGTCTCCTTGTAATTTAATAACTTGAAATTATTTTGTATATTAGTTGTATTATTACTATTACTCATATTTACTAAACCAGCTTTTTTTATTAATTCTTGTATTTGCTTGTCTCTTTTATCTAATTCTTCCAATAATTGCTTCTTATGTTCATTATCCTTCTTTATTAATTCATTTTCTTTATCTTTTAATTGTTTATCTTTCTCATTTAATAATCTAGCTAGCTCCGTCATTGATTCTTTAACTGTATCATCATTTTTTTTTTCTTTACATGTTTTTAAATGTCTCCATAACGCTTGCCTACTACTCAAACTTTTTTCACAAAAATTACAAATATTATCATTTTTGATGACATTTTGATGACAAAATGATGACAATTTTTCATTTTTTGATGACATTTTGCTACTTTTTGATGACATTTTTGATGACATAATTTCTTCATAATATTCCTCATATGAAAATCCATCTAAAATAAAATTCTTACATTCTTCTAAAATAACATTGTTTTTTTTTGGTTTACAAATGTTCTTCCTATTAATATGTCTTAACATTATCGTCTTAATATGTGTTTCATAGCCACATCTATAACATTGATATATTGTCATTATTATAATAATAAATAACATATTTTTATATATATTTATACGTTTTTATACAATTTTAATATACAAAAATATTAAAAAATATACAAAAATATT
>CESP01145352.1_pt1 | contig 15777 bp, 15 predicted proteins | sample 531211 | NCBI WGS metagenome assembly CESP01 (sample SAMEA2622074, study PRJEB7988) | marine metagenome | biome: marine biome (ENVO:00000447); feature: surface water layer (ENVO:00002042); material: "saline water (ENVO:00002010), including plankton (ENVO:xxxxxxxx)" | depth 5 m | reverse complement strand
TGCTATTTTTTAAATTTATTTTTTAGAAAAGATGGAAAAATTTATTTTGATGGTACTGGATATTTTAAAGAGAGTAAAAATTTTCGAAGAATCCATTATCCTAATAAAAGAATTTTAAGAACTGTTAAAGATACAGAAAAACATCTAAATTCAATTTATAAATCATATTGTTTAGATAAGATAGTTTTTCAAGAGAATGACCTATTTGTTGATTGTGGTGCAAATGTTGGAGAGGTTTATTTATCCTTACTAATAAATAATGTTTTGTGCGACTATATTGCTTTTGAACCAGACCCAGAATCATTTGATTCTCTAGAAAAAAATGTTTTTGAACAAAAAGAAAATCTTTATCAAACTGCACTTTCAAACTCAAATGGTACTGTTAAGTTCTTTCTTGATTCGGATGGAGGTAATTCATCAATAGTTGGTTTTGGAAAAAAAGAATACATTGAAACTCAAGCAACCAAGTTAGACAACTTCATTAATAATAGACAAATTAAATTATTTAAAGTTGAGGCCGAAGGTCATGAGCCTGAAGTATTACTTGGTTCATTAAAAAATCTTAAAAATATTGAGTTTATATCTATTGATTTTGGTGCTGAAAGGGGAACAGAGCAAGAGATGACGATTGTTAAAGCAAATAATATATTGTATGAAAACAATTTTAAATTAGTTGACTTTAGTGATTATAGATTTATTGGACTGTACAAGAATAATTCAAGTGATGAACCAAAATAGTAATTTTTTTAAAGAAGTGGAAGACACGACCTATAATTTTTTGAATTTAATTAAAAAACCCAATAAAAATTTTTCTTACTTTCCTACAGAATCTGGATTGACTAAAGGGGGGCGTAACTTAGAACTTGGTTTTAGTTGTTTTGCAATAAAGATTTTTTATATTTTAGGATATTGGGAAAAACTCAGTGATGAAGAAAAAATAAATTGGGGAAATTATATAAATAAGTTTCAACAAAACATACTAAACATTCCAAATAATTCGTATGTTGATAATGTGTTGGTCGACAATTATTTAAATATAGATTTTTCAAGAATCCATAAAGATTTCGCAAAATTTTTGTTAAACAATCTAAATATTAAAAATTATGATTCAAAAAAAGATAATTTACAAACTTCAGTAAGAGCTGAAACTAAACAAGCTATTTCAACACTATATCAGGTGAGTTTGAGACCTAAATATAATTATGATCAATTTCCAAATAAGAAAAATGAGCTCGATGAATTCTTTAAAAAACTTGATTGGTCAAAACCCTGGAATGCAGGTGCGCAATATGCTGGGATATGTGTTTTTTCAAAGAATATTGATAGTCATGAAACTTTAGAATACCTTCATAAATTTTCTGACTCGATTGTTAACCCAAATAACGGAGCCTATTATTTAGGGTCCCAACCAAATAAATCAGAATTAATAAACGGAACAATGAAAGTGATTTCAGGGTTAGATTGGATTGATCAAGATATTCATTATCCTAAAAAATTAATTGACCTTTGTATATCCTCATTTCCTGAGAATGATGGTTGTGATTTAGTTGATATAATTTATGTGATGTTTCAATGTTCAAAAGTAACAAATTATAAAAAAAAGGAAATTATAAATTATGTATCTGAAATATTAAAGATTATTAAAAATCACTACTTCAGAGAAACTGGTGGTTTTTCTTACTTTTTAAATAAAAGTCAAACACATTACTATGGTGTAAAAATTTCTAAAGGTTTGAATCATCCTGATATTCATGGAACAACATTGCTTATTTGGGCTTTGAGCATGATAAGGGAAATTTTAGAGCCAGAAAATAATAATTGGAAGATACTAAAACCCTAATTTTGTTTACTTATAGTATCTAGAAATATATTTTTTTGAGATTTTAAAAATTCCAATTTACTAAATTTTGTATTTTCTCTTAATCCAAATGCATTATATCCAAATTGATCTGATTCAATGTTTTTTAATTTTTCATATATATACTTTGGATGTTCATTCAATTGAATTTTATGAACATGTTTTTTATAGCGTTCTTTTATCATCATAAACCATGCATCGAATGCTTCTTCAGGTGTTCCTCCACCTCGATCATTCCAATTCTTGAAATATCTATTCCAAGCTCTAGCAAATCTTGCCCTATCCTTAGCAATTATTTCTTTTGTTCTAAATACTGAGTCGTATTGCCATATTGGTATATTGACAAAAGGAACATCAGAGTGTCTTATTTGTTTTCCATTAAGTGTTGGAGCACACAAGTCTCCACCACCATTTAATTTAACATCTGGAAACTTTTTTTTATTAATCGCGATGCATAATTTTGTTTTAATTTGATATCTATCAGGAGTGAATATCTGATATTGAGGAAAAGCAACAGCAGGATGATTTGAGTATTTTTCTAATTTTGGTTTAAGTTTAGACATATATTTCTCGTGAAAAAAATAGTCAAGATCCATTCTTATCGACCAGTCTCCTTTTGATTTTTCAAAGCCCTCATTAAAAGTTTTCCCAATATGATCCCACGAAAACTCCTCAGGCCAATTTTTACCTGTAACAATAATTTCATCTGAAAAATCTTTATAACAATCTAAGGCCTCTTTCCAAGGATCCATCCTTTCTTCAGGGTTAGTCATAGTTGTACATATAGATATTTTCATATATACCACTCTTGTAGTAATTTCATTCTCTCTATCTTTTCATGACCTAATATATAATTAAAGTGGATGATTGCTGGGTGAATTTTTTCATAGTTATCATAAAAATAGGGCCCATTTGGAAATTCATGTAAAGGTAATATTTGGTATTTAAATTTTGATAAGTTTCTATTAATGTGTGTTTGATCGTGCGTTCTATACTTTACAATTTTTTCAATCTTTAAATTTTGAGGGTCAAAAAATTTAAGAGTTTTTTTATTTGATTTTATAAGCATAAATCCTGCACAAACATTAATTAAATTTGGTTTTTTAGGATTTTTATCGTCTTGAAAAATAAAGTCTAGACTATTTTTGTCCATTATTCTGATCAATGAATTAATAAAATTTTTTTTCAGAACAATATCTCCATCGATATAAAGTACTTTTTCAGAAGAACTTAATGTTTTAAATATACACTCGAATTTTTTAATCATTAACTGTCCGAATTTTTCAGATTTCTGATCCAAAAAATTTGAAAAGTAAGAACTATCTTCCAAGAGTTCTACATTTTTATGGACTTTATTAAAGTAGTTAAATGAATTTTCATCAAGAGTAAATATTTTTAGATTTATCTCTATATTATTTTTTATTATTGATGCCAACAAATTGTGAGTATATTCAATATACCCTTCATTCGTAAAGGTAATTGCTTGATAATTATTTTGATTTTCCATAGCTACTCTTATAAAAATATTTCACTTCATTAATATTATATGACTATATAGTATTGCTTTATGTTAAATTTTCTTTATTGTTTTGATGAGAACTACAACCTTCAAGCATTTACTAGTATCAACTCTCTTCTAGAAAATATTGATTCAAAAATAAATATTCATATAATTCATAAATCACCAAGTTCGTTTTATAAATATCAACAAATACTTAATAAATCAAAATTTGTAAATGAACTTATTATTTATGAATTTGATAGAAAAGCAGTCAACTTTCCTAATTTAAAAGAGGCCCATGTTTCGGAAGCAACCTACTATCGTTTATTTATTTCTGAACATATTCCAAAAAGTGTAAGCGAATTAGTATATCTTGATCCTGATGTTTTGTGTCTTCAAAGCCCCGAAAAAGAATTAAATAAAAGAATAAAAAAATTAAAAGATTCTAAAGAAACAATCTCTGCTCATACAGAAATAGTTAACAATAACTCAAATAAAAGGTTTGATGATTTAAAAATGAAAAATAAAAATTACTTTAATGCAGGAGTTATGTTAATTGATTATCAAAAATGGATTGATAGTAACTTATCAAAAACTTTAATTGATACTCTTGAAAATATAGAAAACGAAATTGAATTATGGGATCAAGACGTTATGAACTCTTATTTTGATGGAAAATATTTAGAATTAGAAAAAGAATTTAATTATCTAAATGTATATATTCCAAACCTTGATGAAAAAGAACTAAAATCGATATATTTTGTTCATTTTTCGGGTAAATATAAACCGTGGACAGTAAAAGGAGTCAATATAAAACTTGGAAATATTTATCATGATTATTTTTTTAAGTCAACTGGGAAAAAATATCATATTGATAACAACTGGAAAGTTCAAGCCTTGAAAGATATTATAAAAATTGTACTTTCCGGAAATATTTTTAAATTGAAATATCCATTTAGTTATTTAAAATATTGTTTTCTTTATTTCATCAAATGAAATAATAATATGATTCAAAGTAAGCTTATATTGTGCTGGTAAATCAAAAAATTAAGTCTTCTATAGTTGTTTTTTTTATTCTTGGTATCCTAACATTTTCAATTCCTAATCAAAAAATATCGCTTATTTTGATTAATCTCGTTTTGGTTGCAAGCTATCCACTTTTAAGAAATTGGTATTTTCTTGGCTTTATCTTTAGTAATATTTTTCTATATCTCTATATTTTTGAAATAAACATTTTTTTCTTTTATGTAATTCTTTTAATCTCTTTATTTTTGATTTTAGGTATAACTCTATTTGTTAGAAGTGATATTAAGGCAATATTAGAAAACAAAACATTTTTTGATTTTGACACCTTAGATAATAAAACATTTCTTTTAAACATATTTCTTTTTATATTTATCATTATTTCTCAAAATGATATTTTAAGATTTGAGACTATTGATTCAGACATAAATTCATATTTAGTAATGTCTAGAGAAATTATGAGAGGTAACATTCCTTTTGATGGTCAATGGGAGTCAAAATCTCCACTTTTGTATTTGATTTATGCTGGTTTAATATTTTTATCACAGTCAAACCTCGTCTATTTCAAACTAATTAACGATATATTTTTATTCATTTTGGCCTACTTACTTCAGGTTGTAATTTTTAGTAAAACAAAAAATAGAGCTTTATCCTTTAAAGTAAGCTTATTTTTTGCTTTATTTATCTCACTTGATTGGGCTAAAACTGAATACTCTGAAATATATGTATTACTTTTTCTGATATTAAGTTATTTGACATTTATCAAAAAAGATTCAAATTCAAACATATTTATTTCTGGGGCATTCCTTTCTTTAGCTACCCTAGTTAATCAAGGATCTGGATTATATGCTCTCCTTTTTATTTATCTCATTTATAAGAAGCATAAAATAAAAACAAGTAAATATTTAACATTTATATTTGGACTTTCAGTACCACACTTAATTTTTTTGATTTTTTATTTAATGAATAATTTGTTTGATATATATATTGTTACTTTGTTCAAAATTCCTTTTTTGTATACAGGTACAGACTTCAATTTCATCAATGAAATAATAGTATTTTTAAGAACTGTATTTGATGTAAATATTTTCTTATTTACTTTAGTTATCTTTGTTACATATATATGTGTTGTTTTTCCAACAATTAATTTATTAAAAAGTAACTTTACAGAAAAAATTTTAAAATTTGATCCAGAGCTTTTTATTTTATGCGTAATTTCAATATTATATTTTTATTCTGCTGGAAAAGGTTATTACCATCATTTAATCCTGCTAATTTATTTTTTACCATTATTAATTGGACAAATTAAATCAAACACAATAAATTTAATAATTTCTATTTTGTTATTAGGTGGTGTATCTTTAAATTTTTATCAAAACACTCAACAATCAGTCAATAATTTAATAGATATGAATGTAATTCAGGAAGAGTACCCCTTATACAAACTCTCAAAAGAAATAGATTCTTACTTCAACAATGAATATGATGTTTTAGCACTTGAATACAATCTAATCTTGTTTTATTTAGACAAGCCAAATTTTTCATATATTGTTCATCCAAGTAATAACTATGAAGATTTTGTAACAAATGACCTAGTTTTACTTAATAAAATAACAGAAAATCAAATAGTGGATTCAATCAATAAAAAACCAGATGTTGTAATTTGTACTGGTACAGAAATTATTGCAGGAGAAGTTGTAAAAAATGAAGTGTTTAACTGTGAAGTATCTGATTACTACAGAGAATATTTAAAATTAGACACATCTATTTATAAAAGTAATCCAAATCTAGAATTTTATAAAGATCCATATAGTGAGATAGGGGTTTATTTAAAGATATATAGTTGCAAAGAAGTCGAATGCACAACTTATTAAGAAATCAATTATGAATGAATTTTGGGAAAGCTCAATAAAAAAAGGTTATTATGATATTGTTTTAAGCGAAGGCTTGAAAAAAGGAAGAAGTATTCAGTCAAATTGGCATCATATTTCTTTTACTAGAATATCTTCGCAAATAAGTAATCACAAAACTCATCTTGATTATGCATGTGGTCCAGGCAGCTTAATTGGTAGATATACAAATTTAGATTCAACAGGTGTCGATATATCAAAAAACCAAATTGACTATGCTAAAGATAACTTTTCTTCAAAGGGTGTCTTTATGACGATTGAGAACTACAACAAAAAAGATTATCTGAAGAATTTCGATGTAATTACCATTATGGGCCTTTTTGAGTTCCTCAGTGATGATGAGATTGTCAGTCTTTTAGATAATCTTTATGAAGATCTTGAATCTGGTGGAAAATTGTATTCAACCACATTAAATTTTCAAACTCCTTTAAAAACCGTTTTATTTTTTCAAAAAAAATTCTCTGAGAATGATTACAGTGATGAACACATAAATATTTTTAATAAAGAAAAATTATTAACCATATTAAATAAAACAAAATTTTCAAATATAAAAATTAATAAATTTATGACTTTTGGTGTATTTTTTTCATTTTTATCAAATAACTTCGGATTTCGATTGAATAAATTTATTGAAGGAATTTCTTTTAGAAAATATGGATTTTTATTGCTTATTGAGCTTACAAAATAATAGAAATTTATGAACTAACATCAATACATGGACAAAAACATAAAGAAATTTTCGATTATCCTACCAACATTAAATGAGGCAGAAAATCTAAAAACGTTAATACCGGAGATATTTAAAGAACTAAAAAATTTTTCTAATTTAAATTTCGAAGTTTTAGTTGTTGATGACAATTCAAATGACGGCACTTATAATCTAATTCAATCATTACAAAAAAAATATAAAAATTTAAATATTTATGTAAGAAGTAAAGAAAAATCTCTTCCATTATCAATTTTAGATGGTGTAAAAAAATCAAAGCATGAGTATGTAATGTGGCTAGATGCTGATGGATCAATGAGTGCCTCAACCGTGAAAAAAATGATTTTAAATTCAGATGATAATAAATCAGTCGTTATTGCCTCGAGATTTGTAGAAGGTGGAGGTTATAAAGGTGTTAAAGAAAATCAAGGAAGTAGTTTCATTAAAGCTATTTTGAATGTTCGTGGCTCAAAAGATTCAGTACTAGGGATGATATTTTCAATTATCTTCAATAAATTTTTACAAATAATCTTTAGATCAAATGTTAAAGACTTAACTAGTGGGTTTATATTCATACATAAAGATTTAATTTATGAGAATGCATTTAAAATTTCTTCTTATGGTGAATATTTTATTTTTCTTGTAAATGATTTATTAAAAAAGAATGTAAAAATATATGAAATTGGATATATTTGTGGAACTAGAAAGTATGGAGAATCAAAAACTGCAAATAGTTTTAGGCAATTAGTTAGTAGAGGTATACCATATATAAAAGCAGTAATTAAATGTAGGTATTTAAATTATGGAAATACGAAATAAAGATGATATATTACTAGCGTTATTTATATTCAAAAAAGATATTACAAGCGGTAAGAATTTTTTCACAGATAATAAAAACGAGTTTCAAGTAGCTTCTTTTTCTTTAAACAAAGGGGACGAAATTCTAAGACATTATCATCTTTCGCAAAATAGATTAATTGAATTTACAAGCGAGGTCCTCGTTCTTTTTGAGGGAAAAATTAAAGTAGATATTTATGATCTCGATAAAAAACACATATTTAGTGAAATAATCAATTCTGGAGACACGGTTGCATTATTTAATGGTGGACACTCTCTAGAGATCCTTGAATCAAGCCAGTTCGTAGAAGTCAAACAGGGACCTTACAATGAGGAAACTGACAAAGAAAGGTTTTAATCTTGATAAGAGTGTTTGAACCTAAATTGACCGTATCAGATAAAATTTCTGTACTTAAGTCGTTATCTAAAAATCAAATATCTGGGACAAGTCTATATGTAAATCAATTTGAGAAAGAATTTTCTAAATTATGTAATAAAAAATATGGTGTAGCTTTATCCAACGGTAGTGTCGCATTAGACGTTGCATTTCAATGCTTAGACTTAAAAGAAGATGATGAAGTAATACTACCTTCACACACAATTATTTCTTGTTTATCAGCTGTGATTAGGAGTGGTGCAAAGCCAATATTTTGTGATGTAGATCCAGTTTCTTGGAATATGACTCTAGATAATGTAAAACAAAAGTATACAAAAAAAACAAAAGCTGTACTAATGGTTCACACCTACGGCCTTCCATCTGATGCAACAGCAATTCAAAATTTCTGTAATAAAAATGACTTAATTTTAATTGAAGATTCTGCAGAGGCTCATGGCCAATATGAAAATAAAAAAATATGTGGATCCTTCGGATTAATTTCTACCTTTAGTTTTTATGCCAACAAACACATTACAACTGGAGAAGGAGGAATGTTGCTTACTGATGATGAAGATATTTTTAAACTAGCAAAAAAAATGATTAATTTAGATTTTTCTGAACCCAGATTTAAGCATAATAATTTGTATTGGAATTATAGATTAAGTGGTTTACAGGCCTCATTAGGATTATCACAACTTAAAAATTTACAAAAAATTATTGATAAAAAAATCGAACAAGGAAATTATTATCAGGAACTATTTGATGATTCTGAAAGCTTATTTACACTTCCTGTAAGTGAACACAACGGATCAAAAAATCAATATTGGGTTTTTGGTATTTTACTTAAAAAAGATGGGATAAGAGACAGTGTCATAAAAGACCTACATGAGGTTGGCATTCAAACTAGACCATTTTTTTGGCCCTTACATTTACAGTCTATGGTGTTAGATGGCAAAAAAAATTTCTCTGATCTTAATGTTTCAGAAAATTTAGGTAGAAATGGATTGTATATACCCATTGGAAAACATATAAATAAAAAAGATCAAACTTTTATTTCTCAAAATGTAAAGTCGATTGTAAAAAAATATATTTAAGAAAACAATTTAAACAAGATTATAATTCTTATGATGAAACCTCTTGTATCAGTCATAATACCTTCTTTTAATCGTTATGAGTTTCTTAAAAATGCTATTGATAGTGTAAAAAATCAAACCTATGAAAATTTAGAAATAATTGTTATAAATGACTGTTCTACAGATGAAAGATATTATGATAAAAATAATTTTGAAAATGTTTTACTTATTAATTTAGAGCAAAACCAAAAAGAAAAATATGGTTTTGGTCCTGGTGCTGTAAGGAATTTTGGTATTGATAATGCAAAAGGAAAATATATCGCCTTTTTAGATGATGATGATATTTGGTTTAAAGAAAAGCTAGATTTACAAATAAACAAACTTGAAACAACAGATCATAAAATGTCCTCTACAGAAGCTCTTATTGGTTATGGTATATTTGATCCGAACAAACAATACAAAAAATTTCTTTCAGAATTTTACATCAAAAAAATTGAGAAAAAAAATACGAGAAATCCATTTAAATATATTTTCAGAGACTTTGTTTTTCCCGAAATTTGGGATAGAGATTTTGTAACTAGACATTGGCCTGTAATTACTTCTAGTGTAGTTATAGAGAAAGATGTTTTGTCTCAAATTGGAGGATTTAGAAACCTTCCTAAAGCTGCTGATTTTGACTGTTGGATTGCAGCCTTGCAATATACAGATTTAATCTATTTCGATGAACCGCTGGTCTATTATGACCAAAATCATGGGTATGGAAGAAACTATAAAAAATAATTACTATAATTTTTTAAATTTTAACTAAATATAATTATTTTGATGAAGATTACATATTTTTTTGTACATGGCAGACAAAAAAGAATAAATAAAAATGATAACTTTGCAAAAGAAATGTATTATTCCTATTTTCACTTCAAGGATGAGTATCCAGAAACATCTTTTGTAGAATTTAAGGAACCAACAAGAGTATTTGGTTCTTTTCTTAAAATTTTAGATAAATATTTGAACAAAGCTACAAAATTACCTTTCTTTATGAGTAATGTTGTAAATTATTCAAATTTTAAAAAAATAATTAATTCTGATCACATAATTTGTGCTCAGGACAGGATAGCAGTGTCATTGCTCCCAATATTTAAAGTTGTAAAAATAATAAAACCCAATCTAAAAATTTCTTTTTTTGTAATGGGTCTTTTTAATAAAGAAGATGAAAAAAAAGTAATAAAATCTTTACGATCGTATTTCATTAAATCTATCTATAAGCAAACAGACAATATTATCTTTTTAGGTAAAGGTGAATATGATCTTGCTCTAAATAATTATCCTATTTTTCTGAAGAAGTCGCACCTTCTTCCATTTATGGTTGATGATAAATTTTGGAGTAAAAATTCAAATTTAAATTTTGAAACTAAATCTGGAATCCTATTTATAGGAAATGATGGTCATCGTGATTATGAATTGTTGGTTGAAATTGCAAAAAGATTAAAAAATTATCAATTTACTTTTGTTACGAAAAAATTTATGTTTGAAAAATTAGATTTAAGTAATGTAAAAGTATTTGATGGTAGCTGGGGAAATGAGTTATTAACAGACGAAGAACTAAGAGATTTATATAGAAAATCTAAAATAACTATTATTCCTATTAAAAAAACGACTCAACCAAGTGGTCAAAGTGTAACACTCCAGTCAATGTGTACGGGAACTCCTGTGATAATTTCAGATTTCCCAGGATTGTGGGACAAAACAGATATAGTTAATCATCAAAATATAATTATTTCAGAAAATAACGAACTTGAAACTTGGGCAACATTAATTGAGAGTAATTATAAGAATAATGAAAAACTGGAGTCTATTTCAAAAGAAGCAATGGATTTAATAAACAAAAAGTATAAGGAAGATCTTTTTAATAAAAATTTGAGCCAAATATTGGGTTTAAAATCTGAAAAACATGATAAAGAATAATGAATATTGAAATAATTAATTCCCAAAAATTTTCCAATATTTCAGATTTAATTTTTGCTGAAACAACCTCAGATTTTAATTTCAATGAAAAAAATAAAGATAATAATTTAGAGATCATTCAAAAAAGAACAGTAAACGATTCAGTATTCATTACGTATATAAATAATAAATTTAAAATTTGTTCTAACGATATTATATTTTGTCAAACAGATTTTATTGAAGAATTCTTCATTTCAATAGAAAAATATAACAAACTTGAAAACCTTACTTTAATCACTCATCAATCCGATAGATCAATAAATAAAAAGTTATTTGAATTAAAACCTAAATCAATTGGAAAATGGTATGCAATAAATGTCAATCACATTGACAAGAACCTTTTTCCAATCCCAATTGGTATTAATAACGACTACTTTGTAAGAGATCCCATAGAAAAAGATTTCAAAGAGTATGATTTTAAGGAATTCAACTTAAAAGAAAATAAAATATATGTCAATTTTAATTTGAATACAAAACCTTTTCATAGATTTACTTCAAAACTTTCTGCAAGAAATATCAAAAATACGACATTAGAAAAAAATAATTTTGATAAAAAGGAATATATTTCACGGTTGAATAATTTTAAATTTGTTTTGTGCCCTTTTGGAAATGGATTTGATACTCACAGAATATGGGAAGCGATTTATTCAAATTCTATAGCAATTACATTAAATCATAAATCTCTACTATCTTTTCAAGGACTTCCAATTATCTATCTTGATAAATTTAAAGATTTGAAAAACATTCAAAATTTAATAAATTTTAAAGAATTTGATCTAACTAAAGCTGACTTTAATTATTGGAATAATATAATTTTAAAAAATAAAAATGAGCCGTCTAATAAATTTAGTATAGAAATAAATAGAGCACATAGACAAAAAATTTTCCTTAAACAAAGAATGAAGAAGATTAAAAGATTCCAACTTTATAAAAGAATAAGGTATTTTCTTTTCAGAGCATACAAAAAAATATGGTCCATATTTATTAGAGATGTTAAAGATTATTAATATTAATATATTTTTATGAAATTTTTTATTACTGGAATTGCTGGCTTTTTAGGAAGCCATGTTGCTGATAAGTTACTGTCTGATGGTCATACAGTTTCAGGGTGTGACAATTTAATTGGTGGTGAAATGAGCAATGTACCAGTTGATGCTGAGTTTTTTCAAGTCGATGCAATATATCTTAATCAAATGAAAAAAATGACAAAAAACACTGATGTTATTATTCATACTGCTTGCACCGCATATGAGGGTTTAAGTGTTTTCTCTCCTTATTTGGTTGGGCAGAATACATATCAAATTTCAATGTCCGTTTTTACTGCTGCAGTTGAAAACAATGTTAACAAGGTAATAAATTGTTCAAGTATGGCGAGATATGGATTTCAAGAGACAACCCCCTTTACTGAAGATATGACTCCAAAGCCTGTTGATCCTTATGGAATTGCAAAACTAGCTTCAGAACAAACACTTGAAGTTTTGAGTGATGTTTATGGACTAAATTATGTAAACTTAGTCCCTCATAATATTATTGGACCTAGGCAAAAGTATGATGATCCATATAGAAACGTAGTTTCAATTATGATAAATAGAATACTAAACGGATTGCCTCCAATAATTTATGGTGATGGCTCGCAAACAAGATGTTTCTCAGACATTGACGATGTAATAAATCCTTTAAAAAGCTCTATTTTTAATGAAGATGCAATTTCAGAGACAATAAATATTGGACCAGATGAAGATGTCATTTCAATTAAAGAATTATCCTATAAAATTTTAGAAACACTTAATTCTGACCTTGAACCAATATTTGTAGATGAAAGACCACAAGAAGTTAAATTTGCCCACTGTTCTGCAGAAAAATCTCGAAAACTCTTAGATTATAAAACAACAGTTTCTCTTGATGAATCCATTGAAAAAATTGCTAACTGGATAATTAAAAATGGACCAAAAAAATTTAGATATCATCTTGATATAGAGATAAATCATGAAAAAACACCAAAAACCTGGAGAGATAAATTAATTTAAAACTAAAAATTCCAGTTGATCTTATTACTGTGAATTGTATAAATGTACATGGTGGTGTTGCGGCTTTAAATTTTTCTTCAAAAGAAATTGAATTTAATAATAAAATTCTTTTTTCAGACAAGAAAGTAGATGGTGATTTTGATTTTATTAAAATTGATACAATCTCAAATATCAAACAATATAACGACTTTATGCTTAGTTTAGGAAAGTATATAAAATCACCATTCGTTTTAGTTATCCAAGATGATGGTCATGTAATAAATCCAAAAAAATGGGATGAAGATTACCTAAAATTCGATTATATTGGGGCTCCTTGGCCAAACGATAAAAAATGGAATTCAAGGTGGAAAAAATATAATGAAGTTGGTGAAAAAATTGTCCATAATTTAAGTTTTAACAGAATTGGCAATGGTGGTTTTAGCCTTAGGAGTAAAAAATTTTTAGAGTATAGTTCAACGTTTTCTGATACTACTTTTTTAGCAGAGGATATTTTTTTAAATATATTTAATTACGATTATGCCAAAAATTTTGGAATCAAGTATCCAGATATAGAAACAGCAATCAATTTTTCTTACGAAATACCGCTTAAGGGGAAAAGTCTTGAAAAAAAAGCAAAAAAGGAATCTTTAAATCTAAATAATCATTTTGGTTGGCACGGAAAGCATTTTTCTAATTACCAAGAACTGTTGGATTTAAAATTTTCAAGATAATTTAAAAAATTTCTTAATGTTTTTTTCAAATACTTCAAATGTAAGTTCTTTAGTAACAATTTCTGATGGCCTGTATTGATTCAAATTTGAAATAAATTTATCATAATTTAATTCAAACTCTTCTTTACTGTTAACTTTAATTCCATTCTGCTCACTCCATATAGAAACAGAACTACCAGTAAGTTCATTATTTTTCACCTTAAAATAGTTATTAAGTATTTCTGAATTCCATTCAAAATCATCCCATACATATAACGGTAGATTAGCTGCCATCATTTCTTGAACAGCAAAACCCTGGCTTTCAGCACAGGACAAAAAGATTCCAAACTTTGAATTCTTTGCAGCTCTTTTTAAATCATCATTATTATATTTTCCATATTCAAACAATGAGTAGTCTATTCCTCTGTTTCTAAGGAATGACAATACAAAATCTAAATGCTCAGGTGGTCTTTTTTTGAAATATACTAAGCACTTATTTTCTTTAGTAGCTATATTTTTACTTAATTCATTCTTTGCGATAACACCAGAAGGACAAATATATAAATTTTCAGCTTTTAATTCGTTAAATATTGAAAGTGCATAGTTATAGGAATTAATTGACGCAACCAATTTTTTAACATTTTCATATTTATTTGTATAGTTTATTAATTTGTTTTGGTATTTTGGGTTGTAAAGAGGACCGACCAAAACTCTGTTATCTTTATTTTTTAAAAGGTCAATCAATATTTTTTCTGTTTTTTCATTGAAAGTAACAATATATGTATTTTTGTATTTTATTTTATTAAATGAATACGATTTGTCTTTAAATGTTTTAATCAGGTTGTTTAGTCTTTTATGGGGACCACTAAAAATTAAATTATCCGGGAGAGGTATTCTTAAATATAAACTTAAAAATATAATTAAATTTAAAAATTTTGAATACTTTAATTGTCTCGTAATTAGTACTCTTTTAGTAGAAATGTATTTTCGGTCGAAAATTATGTTTAACATGAGGTAATTATATCAAGAGTAAATTATGAAAAGAATTCTTAAATTTAGTTAAATAGAAAATCTATATGTTCTTTGGCTATGTTACTATATTTAAATTTTGCAGAAACCTTCATAGCCTCTGATGACATATTTTTTAATTGTTCTACACTCTGTTTTTCAAATAGACGTATTGCATTTAATAAACTGTCTGAACTTCCAGATTCAAAAGAAAACGAATTAGCTGGGTTACAGTAATCTTGGAACCCAATAGAATTGCTAACAATACAAATTTTACCAAAGCTCATAGCTTCTATTAACGTTAACGGACCACCTTCTATTTCACGTTTATTTTCTTTGGAAGGCACAAAAAACAAATCACAGTCTTTAATAAATTCATTTCTATCTTCAAAGTTTTTGAATCCTAAAAAGTTAACTTTATCATTAAGATCCAAATTCTTACTTAATTTTTGAAGATTATTTTTTTCTATTCCTTCACCTAAAATATTTAGTTCAAAATTATTATTTTCTTTCTTATATTCAGCTAATGCTTTTAACAAAACATCGATTCCTTTGTAATCAATTAATCTTCCGATAAACAAAAAATTAAGTTTATCTTTTGAAATTTTAAATGGTTCTCTACCTAAACTTAATTCATTGCTTATGCCCATTGGTATTGCTTTAAATTTAGATTTATCAAGATCGACTTGTTCAAAATTTTTATTTATTTCATTTAAAATTCGACTACTAACACCTGTGTATTTTTCTGATGCATTTGTTACTTTCCTT
>CESP01014305.1_pt1 | contig 15783 bp, 25 predicted proteins | sample 531211 | NCBI WGS metagenome assembly CESP01 (sample SAMEA2622074, study PRJEB7988) | marine metagenome | biome: marine biome (ENVO:00000447); feature: surface water layer (ENVO:00002042); material: "saline water (ENVO:00002010), including plankton (ENVO:xxxxxxxx)" | depth 5 m | reverse complement strand
TTAAAAGACCTAGGAATGTAGTCCGGTATTTCAATACCAGTTGATGGATTTCCATTATACTCATGGGGATCGGCCATAGGACCAAATTTACTAATTGCCTGAACTTCGGCATAATCAGAGCTTCCTACAATTTCGTGCGGTTGACGGTTCATAATACGAGACATAGTGTATATATAAATAATCGTTTATTTAAGTCGGTTTGCTTAAGATAATATTCGCGGGGGTATAATGCATTTCTTATCACAAAAAAGTTTTCAATTTTCAGATATTTTAAGTATTTGTATTTTACTTGACCTGTAAAATATAAATATATTCCGCTCAAGATAGGGATCGAACCTATGACCTCGCGATTAACAGTCGCACGCTCTAACCAACTGAGCTACTCGAGCATATAAAAAAATTTTTTAGTAGATGATAGGATATTGACTCTCACTCCAAATAAACATAACAATAATTCTTTAAATGGTTTTTTTAAACAACTTCTTCGGCTACTACTTCCAGATTTACGTCTGGCTGCACCGTTTCGTCATCTTCACTAGACTTACTCTCACGGTTGCGTTTTCGTAACCTTACCTTTTTATTTGTTTTTTTATTTGATTTATCTAGATATTTTTCTCCAGATTTATTATCTAAATTACTCTTTTTCAAAGTTTCTTTTGTAAAACCATAGTCAAATAGATTAGGACCACGAGTTTCTTCTAACACATCATAAACTCTATCTTGCTGTTTATGAACCAATTTCACACCACGGTAATATCCAATATTATATCCTCGTAACCAAGGTGTGTTTTTAATAGTTCGTGCATATGCTAGTTTTGGTTTACACAATTGTTTTTCTTCTTCTGATAATTCCATATCTACTTCTTCAATAGCCATAGCAGCACCAACTAGTGCACCTTCTGTTTCTTCAATCTGATTAGTTAAACTAATTTGGCGAGCCATTAAAGCATCTGTCGTTTGTTTCAGCTTTACATAATCCTTATGACGCTTGAAAAATTTATCCGCTGTATGTAAATAATAACTATGAATTTCTCCAATTTCACGTTTTAATTCTTCATCTGTAAGTTGAATACGTGTAGATAATTTATACCTACAACTAGGACAATTCGCATTTGTGCTCATCCAACGTGGAAAACATTTACTACACATTTTATGCCCACATTCCATATTTACAATATTAAATATATCTAATTCAACATAACATACCATACAGTTTCCTCCCATTTTATTATCTGTGTTTGTGCTATTATTAGCATAAGAACGAACAATTTCTAGACTTGAAGATGTGCTGGTAGAACTATCTAGGGTTTCTTCTGTATCATCACTATCTCCTGTGTCTGTAGTTACATCTTCGTCAGTTTCGATTTCACCTAACTGACTAATAGCGTCTTCAATTTCGGAATCGTTAATGTTCATGTTTGTCTATAAAAAAATTTAATAGTATTCTTTTAATTCAATTTTAAACATAATCATTAACTCCATCTAATATTATTAACAAAATAGTTAGTAAAATCCCTTTCCAGGTTCGTTGAATTTCTGTTATTTCTTATAAAATTTTGTATATTATAATAATGATCCGCCTCTAAACTAGGCATATCAGCATATTCATCAAAATCATCATCTGGATGAGCGAAAAGTTGTCTAATAGCACATCCACGCACAGTCAAACTTTTTACCTTATTTCTAAACCTCATTCTTTCCTTACTTTTATGATTTTGAATTATAAAATTTTTAAAGGCTATAGAGAAATATGGAAATTTTTCAAATCTTTTTGGATTCTTATAAGTAGCACGAAGAAAGAATACACATTGTTGTTTAATATGATGAATCACTTGTGCCTTTCTATTTGTAGATTCAACCCTTATATTTTCCAATCCATTCCTGATTCTAATTTCCAAATGATTAATTGTTTTATATGTTCCTCCATTAACTTGTAATAGTTTTTCTAATTTTTCTTTTTCCTCATTTATTTCTTTTTCAATATTTTGTCTTTCCAAATCTACACGTCTTTTCTTTGCTCTTAACACGTCCAGCTCATCGTAACTTTGCTCAACTTGTCTAACAATTCTTGTTCTATGAGACAAAAGTTCCTTCAAATGCATAATTTCTTTATTTTCTTCTGAGTCACAAAATATATTTGACCTACAACAAGGGCATGTGTTTTTTGCCTTAGTCCATCTAAAGAAGCAAATTTTACAACAAGGCATGGTGCAACAATTTGTATTTATAACATTTTTCATAGTGAGTGGTTCGGTGCATAATAGACATTCCGTCATCTTGATGTATGTAGTATTGGATTTATATTATTTTTATTATTATGTAAGTAAATTCAATTTTCTAATTTATTTTTTTAACTTGCGTTTAATTATAATGAAAGTGGATGTAGATTGTAAGGAGCGTATTAAAATTGCTCTAACATTTTTATTACAGAGTTACAAGGTCCTTATGGGTTCTATGGTGTTATTATTTGTTCCAAGAGGTTGTGAAGACCACATATGTAGTATAAGAGATAATTTATACAACAGAGACGATTTAAATGTTAGCGGTTTAGTATTTAATTTTATTACTGTTTGTTCTTTTATGGCTGTTTATGCTGCGGAATTAAGACGTGAAAATTGGTGCGTTCATAATTTAGATATTGATCATAATGTAAGTGATAATAATTTAGCAATTGTATTAAAAGATAAACCCAAATTAAGTAATGCATTACATTATTATAATAGTTTATACAAAAATACCACAATAGGTTGTTTACTAATTTTTATTGTTAATTTTTTTATTTCAAATTATATTCTTTACAACGATGAAGTATTTTGGACAATAGGATTAGCTCCATATTCTAGTTACATGGTTCTAGTATTAATGAAAATTTATAACTGTTATTATGTTGCTTCGCATTCAATAGAAAACAACAAAGCACTAAGTGCATATATGACTGAATTTTCATCGTTTAATATAATAGATCCAGATATATTAGTATTAGAAGATAAAGAAGAAAAAGATATTGAAGAAAAAAATGAAGTAATAAGTTCTAATATGATTTCTAACCCTATAAATGATGAATTAGTAGTTTAAATATAAATCATATATATATGTATATGAATATGAAAGAAAGTGAAGATGATGATGAATGTGTAATTTGTTTTGAAAATATGGATACAAGTAAAAAATATGTTCAGTGCTGTTCTTGTATGAAAAAATATCACTATAAATGCATATGTGATTGGAATATAAAGTCAGGAGTAAAGAATATATGTCCAACTTGTCAGCAAAGAGAATTATTAGTGTATTCATATAAAACAAGATTTTTTGGTAGATGCTTACCTTTTTTATATGATAATCCTATATACTTAAAAATAACTGAATTTGAAAATTGAATTAATATTTTAAGAAAAAAAAAATATTAATAAACACCTGATATAATATAACAATATGTCTCAACAACCATCATCAACGCGTAGAGTTCAAAGTAATTACAAGCCTTACTTAAAAAATTGTCCTACATTAAATAGTAAACAGGCAGCAAATGTAAATTTTAATTTTACAGAAGAAATATATGAAGAGATTCAGAATATGGTGCAGCAATTTCCTGGGTTAACATCACAAGAATATTCGGAGAAAGCATCGTTTTACAATTTTACACCTAAAACTATGGAAACAACATTTAAGTTATTTAATACTTGGCCTAATAGTTATTACAATGTATGTGGTCCATTTATTTGTAAAAATGATAGATGGTTTCCTATTTATTCAAAAAAATATGTTGATACTTTAAAATTGGCTCAAGAAAATACGTTGCTACGAAATCGTATAAGTGAATTAGAAGATAAATTATCTACCAAGGTCGTCTAAGAGAATTTCTCCAAGTTATATGTGAATTATTTAATCTATCTACTCGCTCTCCGGCAGGTTTACTAATAAATTTTTTTATAATTTTTTCTTGTTTTTTTTCATTTTCTTCCTTTTTTATTAAATTATCTTCTACTTGTTTGGCCATAATTCTTATTTTTTCAAGCAAAAATTTATTTTGTGCATCCATATATACATAATAATCATTTAATAAAAAAATTTTTTATTTATTTATTAAATTTAAAGCCCATTTTTCTCATTATAATCTGCAATTTCTTTTTCATATCGCTCCTTATCAGCTAGAGCTAAAGTATTCCACTTACCTTTATCTGCGTCTTTAAGTTTTTTCCAAGATTTTCCAAGTTGCTTTGCGATATTTCCAATATTAATCTTTTGACCCTTTTTCTTTTCTTTGTCCAAAAGACCAGGACGATACTGCTCACAGTAATACATAAATGCTGTCTTTGCTCTTTTGGGTTTATTAGGATCCTTTGGAGCTTTAATCTTAAGCTTATTACCTAAAATTTTTTCCAGCAACTCAGGAATTTTATCAGAAGCACCCAATTCCATGGCTACCATCTTAAGCACACTTGCATGTGACTCATAGAATAAATCATTTAAGCTAGCGGTATTATTATGAAACATAAAACTACTCATTTTATATTATAATATAATGATTTCTTTTTAATCAATTTTACGAATATATATAAAAAAAAGTTTTTTAACAACTATGCCCTGATAGGGAATTTCTTCCATTTTCCTCTCTTAATAGTATAAGCCATATTAACACCACAACGCCAGTAGCTTTTCTTGCTATTGGTATTATAGTAATAATAGTTTTGTTTGTTTTTTGAATAGTATAGTTTCCACATCACCAGTCTAATTTTTTCTTGGGTTGTGAGTTTGGTGACGGAACTTGCAAACGTAATTCATTCAATTTTCCATTTGGAGTTATATATCTAATGTTATGTATCTCGTGGGTTTGTGTCTTCATATAATTACAAAATAATTCAAAATTATATGCTCCTTCAATAGATATTCGTCTTTTAAATAAAGCCTTTTTTTCATTTTTACTCATATTTTTTAATTTTTTTATTTCTTTTTCTTTATTTCTTTTTAACTTTTCACTTTCTAAAACCTTATCTTGAATACTTTTTTCTTTCAAATTTTCTAATTTATTTTTACTTATCATAAATTGTAAATTTTTTTCAAGAATAAATTTTTTATTTTCAAATTCTATTTCTTTTATATCTTTTTTTAATTTTTTTATTTTATTTTTAATATGAATTTCAGATATTTGTTCTATTTCAGAGTTTTCTAATGGCGAATGTTTACTTTTATCTAGATGTTTAAATATTTTTTTTAATCTTTCAAAATCATCCAAACATATATCTTCAGGACATATATGGTTATTATTTTTATTGTTTTTACTTACTCCTCCGCCCATTTAAATTAGTAATATATTATTATTAATAATTTATTACCACATTTTTCCAATATTATTATATCCTCTATTAATTATTTTTGAACCACTTAAGAGAGGCATATTTGTATTAACTATTGAATTACTATTTAATTGTTGAGTTCGTGACTCATTTTGCATTTTTCTAGTATTAAAAAGCATAGAATTATTATTTATTATTAAAGGCATATTTGACTTGTATAAATTACCACGTCTAACTGTATCAGGAATAGCAACATGACTATTAGCACTATATTTCCATAATTTTTTTTGTGTTTCTTCCAATTTTCTTAATTCTTCAAATTGTTCTGCTAATTCTGCATCTGTAAAAAATTCTTTAATTTCTTGATTTGTTTCGTTTTCAATTTTTACATCAGAATAATTACAGTTTGATTTTAAAATTTGTTTCTCCATTTTTTTAATTTTTTTTTTTGCTGTATCTTTTACTATTTTTGACTCTTTTAAAACTGGTTTTTTATTAAATTTAACTTTTTTATTTTTATTCTTTTTATTGCTTTTTTTTATGTTTTTATTTTTATTTTCAATATTTATTTCATTTTTATTATCATCTTCTGTTGAACTAACGTCATCTTCACTATCATAATCATTAACCTCTAATATTATAGGCATTTATATATTAATCACACATTATTCCTAGTTGAATGACGCCATTAGGATTTTTAACAATAATAGTTTCTAAATTATATTTTTTATCTTCTTCTTTTTTAGGGAAGAAATACAAATAAATATTATAAATAATAGCACCAATACAAATAAATAGTGCACCTAGAATTATAACTAATAAATAAACAAGTAAAATACATAAAATACATAACATAATTATTATTAAAATATCCATACTGATAAAGTATATTAATACTCTAGTTTAATATACTTTTTTTAATTGAAAACAAGTTTGATATTCATACAAGTTTGTATAGATTTTTCTACCATTTTTTTTACATAATCACACGTTGTATATTCATTTCTAAATTTTTCATAATGATTTGGTGTAATTTTTCTATTTTTCATCATACATAATGTTTCCGCTGCTTCCATTTCTTTTTCACTAAATAATGTTTTACTAATAACTCTTCCAGACCGCAATCTCATATATAAATTATTATTTTCTTAGCTTTAAGCTTTTTTTTCTTCTTCTTTTCCGTGTTCTTTTTTTCTTAAATCTTATTTTTTTCGTTTTCTTTAATCCAATTATCTTTGGTTTTTTCTTACAAGTAAATGATTTAAATTTAATATTTCTATTTTTTAATATTGAATAGGTGCATATTCCAATAGCAGGTGTTTCGTCATTCTTAAATTTTTTTGTAACTTTTTTGATACAAGAACATAATTTTCTAGAAATTAAGTCTTCTCCCTTTTTTTTGACTAGTCTTTTTGATTTTGGTATAGGAAATCCATAATGATGAATAATTGTTTTATAATCTTCCTGAGAAAGTTCTTTCATTAATATTTGGAGAGAAAAATGTTATTTATTAGTGTCTTTTTTTTAGTGCCTTTTTATTCCATCACAACAATTTCCTTATCATATTTTAACTTTAAACAAACAAGAACAAGAGATAAAAAAATACAAACAGCATCACACACTATTAAAGGAACATTTACATCATCAAAATATGCATATAAAACCCAAGTTATATGATTTAAAACACCCAATAATAAAAACAACATAGAGATATCCTTTGTTCTTTTTGTTTTTATTGAATGATAAATTTGTGGCAGCTTCATAGTTATTGTAAATACAGTTGCTACTGTTCCTGATACAGTTCTTTCGATAGACATTAACTAACTATATAAAGATTTATTTAAAACCATTTAATAAATATATTACAAGATTAGCTAATGGAGCAGGGAGAACACATAGAAAAATGTATTATATGTTTAGAAAGTAAACCTATTAAGGGTTGTTTTAAAAATGATCACATTACTCATATTCCTTGTACTTGTAACGCATATGTTCACGAATATTGCTTTCATAAAACCAATAATGTTAATAAATGCTTCATATGCAAAAATAAATATATCTATTCTTTCGGACATCATCCAGATAACGAACCTTGTTGTAAAAAAGTAGATTGTAAAGTAAAACCCAAGAAAGAAAAATTAAAAAATCATATGAAAACAACATTTTTACGATTATCTATTTGGCTTAGAAATATATGTGAAACTGTAGACAAATTCTTTTTGTATCTATACACAGCAAATACTGCTTATGATTGTTGTAATATGCTATTGGCTTTGCTTTATTCTATATTAATGTTAATTATTATTGCTATATGTGTCTTTGCTGCTTTAGTTATAGGAGGATATTTTATCAATATCTTTATTTGTTGGATTGGAGCAAGTTACTATATCAGGGAAAATATAGAGTGCATTATACCATTAAATGATGGATTACTTTATATATTAGGTATTATTGGATTTCCTATGCTAATGTGTTGTTTTGCTTGTTGTTTAAGTATATTTAAAGGTATTAATGCGACAAATCGAGTAGGATTTCATCCCAACTATATAATATAATGGGTAATTCAAACTCAAAACTTAATAGTGTAAAAGTAGAACCAACCTTAACAGTTGCTGGAAACTATGAAATTCCTGTTAAAAAGGTTTTAAAACCAATAAATAATCTAAAAAAAGTATTAAACGAAAAAAAAAGTGATAAAATAATGAAAATTAAGGCATTTAAAATTGAAATGGAATAACTAATGCTAATTCATGCTATAAATGGACTCCTCTACTTCTTTCATCATGAAACTTGTATTATTTGAAGCTATTCTTCCAATAATACTATTATTTGTAATTGCTTATATAAATATGGAATATGTTCGTATTGTCTTACTAATATCTTGTTGTGCTTGGATTATTCTTAATATGGAAGGCGTAGTTACTAATACTTATAACTACATAACAGATTTCCCAAAAAATCAAGCTATGTTTGGTCCTCCACAAGAAACATTTGATGATGACCTAGAAACCAAAGATGATTAAACTTGGACTGTCCTTCTTCTAATTTGTGTTCCATTCGGAGTTGTGACATCTTCTTCTATTCTATAAATTGGGTTAGCATTTGTATCTATAATAATATTTTTATTTACTGGTTGTGCTGTTGGAATACTTGATTCTAATGAATGATTTGTTCTATGCATTTCTACTTCTTCTTCAGGAGAATCATCTTTACATAATTCGCAAAGCATACAACAAATACCACAGCACATTTTTATTTGATCTCCATATCCACAACAAAATAAATCATCCACAAATTCTTCAATCATATCTTTCAACCAACAACGCCAAATACATACTAACGCAGCAAATACAGAAAATCCTAATGTAATAAAAAATCCTATTTGGACCCAAAAACCCATAGGATGAAGTTCTCTACAATTACAAGTCTCATTTTTATGGTAAGGACGATTGCTATTATCATAATTATTGTAATCGTTAGAAGGATTGTCTTCTTTATCATAAATTGGAACTTTCACAATAACTTGCTTGTATTTAGTCTTATTAATCCAACGAGTTCTATTTATCCAATTTATTTTAACTATATTTGTAATATTTTTCAAGTTTGTTATATTATATTTTTCTCTCCAAATTATTTTTGTCAGAACTTTTGAAATATTAATTATATTTGTTTTATTGACATAATTATATCTATTAATAAGATGAATTATTTCTCGTGATACATTTTGATATCTTGTTTTATTAACATATTTTGGTATATCAATATAACGTGTTTCATTAACATAATTAATTCTATCATTTACATTTGTTATTTTTGTTATTGTAGTTATATTTTTGTAATGATATATGGTTTTATTAATATAATTTATAATTTCTTTTATATTTGTTATATTTTTGTAATGATAGATAGTTTCATTTAAATAGTATACAATAGTTTTGTTAATATAATTATATAAGGTTTCGTTAATGTAATGATATAATGTTTTATTTGTAATGCTTTCACAAGTAGCTTTACAAATGGGAGTCATATGATTGTGACCTGAGCCGTGAGAAGCAGGAGGCATATAAACTCTATTATGTAAAGTATCCAAATAACACCCACTTACTGGATGTTCTGGATGTGGAATTCCTTGAAAGTTTTTATCACTAGCAACTTCCTCTTGTGCCTTTCTACATTCATTAATATTTTTAATATGAGAAAATCCAATTGGGCAACTATTTGTGCCTGGTGTTTTTATTTGATACGGAGTATATTTCAAACGCATTTTATCAACATAATTTGTTATATTTATTGTATTAGTAACATTAACAATATTACTAACATTTATATATCTACTTTCTAGCGTATAATGTCTTATAGGTAACATATAAGTATTACATTCACTAGCAAAATTACCCCACTGTGTTTGTGTAATCCAAGTAAAATTATAAGGATCAGGACACTCATAAAATCTACAGTGCCATGCTTCTGTTGGAGATTTTGAACTATCTCCATATCGAGACACCATATTACATTTACCGGTTTTTTCTTCTATGCATTTGGTTTTACAAGTAGGAAGAGTTGCCCATAAATAATTCTGCACGTTAGAGGGCTTGGAGAAAGGACAGTTGGGTCTTTTACCTGTGTGTTCAGTATCTTTATACCAAATACTATCTGGAATATTATATGTATCAGATTGAACGTAATCTACCTGTGCGTTAGAAACAGAAGAACAACTAACTCCTTGAACACATTTAAATGTAACTGTGGAAGGACAACTAATACATTCACAAGTAGATCCACTTTCTTGAGGACACCAAACTGTGATAGACTTACAATCCCTCTGTCCTGACGCCTGACAGTATAATTTAAATGAAGCAGATGTTTTAGCATTTACGGTGCTAGACTGATAGGCATCATGTCCGCTTCCTTGTGTTTTAATTAGACACGTATCTCCTTCTCCACAATTTAAAACAGTATTTCTACAAGTTCTTTCGCTATTAGAACCACCGCAATAAATATTATATTCACCAGACCAAACTTTGTTACGACATGCATCGTGTCCTGTGCAGTAAATATTTTCTGATAATACATAAACTGGAAATAACAAGTATAAAAGTATTATAATTAATTTGGTTTTCATTAATTAAAATAAGTTATATAGTTTTAAATAATTGTTTGAACTAATGTTTCTTGGAAAAGACTTTTATGCATTACATACCACCAAGTTCCAAATTGATTCATTAATATAAGTTTTTCTAAGGGACTAATATGTTTTTTATGTAATGTAAGACCATTATGAGTTAAAACTAAATAATCACCACCAAAATCTGCTACACTAATATAATATGTAGCTTTTTTAAATCTGCCTGTTTTACTAACAACAATCCCGCCTCTTTTGGAAATAAAATTATTGTAATGTGGTTCTCCCATATAATCCTTACGAGGAATTCCATAAATAAAATCTCCAACATAAAATTCAGGAACAAGAGCGAATGATTTAATTTCTCTCCAAATATCTTCAGGAAAAAACATAATTATAATAAGTTGTATGTTTTTATATTTATTTTATATATATGAAGTGTAGTGATTCTATGATGAAATATACTGGTTATTTACATGTATTGGCATTAGCAGTTGCTATATATGGTACTTATTCACAGATTGACGCTGTAAAAAGCGGGCAAGCATTTTCACCAACTCTAGCAATAGCTCTTACAGTTATGTTATTATTACGTATTCCAAATCAAATCTGTGTGGCCCAGCGTGTATTTCACGGGTGGTATTCCGTATTTGGAACTTTGATGGGAGCAGCAAGTTTTGCTTATTTAGGTTATACAGAATACCAGGCAGCATTAAAGAAAAAAGAATAAATTTATTAAGTAATATTATTATTTTATAAATTTTTTTTAAAAATACAAATATTACAATTAGAGCAGGTTAATCTATTAAAATGGACAGCCATATTATTGTTACATTCTAGACATTTTGGATTATTAATAGTTTTTAATATGTTTAAAGGGTTGTTTTTATAAACACGTTTTATTTTTTTTGGAGTATTATAGGTTTTCTTCTTTCTTTTCTTACCCATCGTATATATATACAAATAAAATTTTTAAGTTAAAATTATATTTATAGAAAGTTATAATAAAAAAAAATAGTTAAATATATATGAAACTTTCTGAAAATACTGTTATTAATATTACATTTTCATTTTTAGGATTATTAATGATTTACTTTAACTATATGGGATCTTTAAAAACGAAACTAGATATTTATATATCATATGTGGGTATCATAATAGCGGTGATAATATTATTTGTTAAAAACACAATTATGTTGGATATAGCACATTTTTTGTATTGCGTAGTATTTTTATATTCAATAACATTTGTATCAACTAATAAGTATTTGTTAGGGTTAAATATAGTTATGTTGATAAGTATAGTCTTTTCACGTTATTATTATGGAGTTTGTATATTAAATAAAAAACAAAATGGCGTGGGATTTTTTCATGATTTAAGTGATATAATAGCAAAATATATTCCAATATGGAATTGGGATTATATATTTAACTTGTTACTATTAGTAAGTGCTGTTAGGTTTATAAGATTAATTAGATAATTTTTACATTTTGAAAAGTGTATTAGAGATATGTAAGTTTATAAATGTAATGAATGTAGAAGAAATTATTCCTGAAGAAATAAGATGTAATTGTTGTTTAACAAATGAAAACGTGGAAATTTGTAAATTAGAAAATTGTGATTATCCTTTATGTAATAAGTGTTTTGATAAAGTTCCAGATATTTGTCCAAAATGTAGAAGAAAAATAAAAGAAAATAAAGAAATAGAAGTAGAAATAGATTTGGATGAATTAGAATCAATACAAGAAATATATAGGGAGCGTATATTTTGCAGATGTTGTTGTATGTGGATATCAATAAATGATAGGGAAGAAATGGAAAGTGTGCACTATATATGTGATTGCGGTAAAATAAGAGAATATTGGAATGCTTTTATGGATGTAATGATACAGGTAAGTATTGCTATTTTAATAAGTGCAGCAGTAGCAACAGGTATTGCTATAATTATTTTATTAGGAAGACTTGTTACTTATTTATTTCAAATAGGTTGTTATGATTATTGGTGTAAGATGGTAAATGAAAACACAGGAGAAGAAACATATTGTGTTGAGTGCTTTATAGGTTGGGCATTATTAGGAGCTGTAATGGGATTTTTTATATTATGTTTATCGGCAGGGGTGTGTTGTGGAAAAAGTGAGGATGATTGTTAAAATATTTGTACATTTATATATGTTTGGTATAAGTATTAAAAATAATGTAGTTTACTACAAAACCACATTATTTTTTATTTTAGTCCATAGCGGGATTGAACCGCTGACCTTGGGTTTATTAGACCCACGCTCTACCGACTGAGCTAATGGACTTTTTTTGCCCGACGTGGGGCTCGAACCCACGACCACAAGATTAAGAGTCTTGCGCTCTACCGACTGAGCTAGTCGGGCATTTACCAGCAGTGGGATTCGAACCCACGAAGCATTACGCAACAGAACTTGAACCTGTCCCCTTTGACCTGACTTGGGTATGCTGGTGTTTATATAAGATTTTCTTCTGAAAATTTTATATCATATTTAAAATACTGGTTCCATGAAATCAAACGCGCTCTACCGACTGAGCTACTGGCCTTCAGACCAGGCGGGGCTCGAACCCGCGACCACGCCTTTATAATAGGATGATTAGAATTGCTGTTAAGAACCATAAATAGCGACGAGTGGGATCGAACCACTGACCTTCTGGTTATGAGCCAGACACGCTAACCGCTGCGCCACGTCGCTAAATATTTTATAAATTGAGATTAAAGTGTTGACTGTGGGGTTTGAACCCACGCATGCGAACATATCACGGCCTTAACGTGACCCCTTAGACCACTCGGGCAAGCCAACCATATTTTTTTTTCACTCAATTTAATTAGTGGGCATCCCCAATTCTCCTGCCTGATGTGGGACTTGAACCCACGACCACGCGCTTAAAAGGCGCGCGCTCTACCGACTGAGCTAATCAGGCTTTGAAACACGGTTCACATTAAATTATCCTATTAATTTGAGATTTGCTGTAAATGAACCTATATCTTGTCTGGACTCGAACCAGATACTCCGACAAAGCGGGCGATACCGTCTACCCAAGATAATTAACCGTGCTCCCTTTGTCTGTGAATATCTTGTCTATGGCTACCTTTTAGAATCACCTACATCTTATTCTGTTGCGTTTTTGTTGCCTCGCCAGACCTTCCCACTACGGGACTCGAACCCGTGTCTGCCCGGTGAAAGCGGGCTATCCTAACCACCTAGACTAAATGGGAAGAGGCATCGACGGGACTTGAACCCGCGTTACAGCATTCAAAGTGCTGCGTCCTAACCACTAGACGACAACGCCATAAAAGTAAGACCTCTACATCAACTTCTCGTCCTTTGATGAAGAAGTAATATATTATTATATTATCCCTTTATACTATTTTGTAATATATATTAATTAGTTTTCTAACTACTTAAACACTACTAATGAAGATTCCTATTAAAATGTTTTTATTCAATTTTCTATATTTTCAATTACTTAATTCTTGAGTTAGACATAAAAAACCCTAATTTATTTAAAAATTACATACCTCCAAATTGGGTATGATATTAAATTAAAAACCAAAAAAACGATAGCATTTTTTAACACGATTTTACCCTTTTCATTTAATACTAATTTTTTATCTTTTTCATAAACTAAATATTTTGTTAAAAAAGCATCTTTATATTTTAGATCTAATTTTTCTACTTGTTTTTCCACATCATTATATACACCTTTAAATATTAAAATTACAAATAACAATAATAATAGTTCCACTCCAAAAAATAATAAAACTTGACGGACTAATGCTTCATAATTTTTAGTTTGACTTTTAAACGTCCAATATTTCTGACCGAAAAACTGAATAATTATACCAGCAAACGAAGATAATCCTAATGCTAATTCTTCTTTCCAATTTGCCTTAGATAATTCAAACATTAAAAACATATCCGTTAAAGAAGCTATAATACTTACTATAATTGCCTTGTAATAATAAACAAATTCTTTAAAATTCATTAATATATATTACGATTATTTTATAGCAAAAATACAGGTAAATCATCATCTTTAAGATCGGTTACTTTATTTACGATTACATCTGCATGAGGAAATAAATTCTCACGACTTTCAGCACCACTTAAAACTCCAATTCGTAAACCAACACCTGCATTACGACCCTCCCACATATCATTTATTGTGTCTCCTGCTTTAGCAACATTACGAACATTATAAATATTATTTCTTTCCATTAAATTATGAATCATATATGGATATGGCCTTCCAATCCTACACATATCGCTACTTATATAATCATCTACACAACCATTTAGTCCAACATGTTCTATAATTTTTTTTTGTAATTTTGAATTATATCCTGTATTTAAAGCTATTTTCACTCCATTTATTCGCAAATTAGAAAAAAAATCAAAAATACTTGGATCTATAATTTCTATTTCTCCATTTTCAAAATAATTTATATTAAGTTCATTTTCTAATTCATGTTCAGCTTTACCTAGTAAATATTTAAGATTTTTTACCTCTGGAAATTGATTGTCCATTTCATATAAAGTATCTACCAATACTTTCTTTTTTTCCTGACCATACCACGAACGTTTCATTTCTGGAGTAACCACGCAACCCATATTTTTTAAAACTTTTTCTAAGGAATTATAAATTATTCCATTTTCATTTATAACTGTTCCAGCCATATCACAAACCAAAAAAGTAATATTTCGTCTAAATAATGAAGCCATTCTTATGAAGTAATAGCTAATTCTTTTTAAATATTTTCACTACATATATTAATGGAATTTACATCTCTTCAAATAAAAATTATAGCTTTTTTTATTACATCTTTTTTTTTTCTAATAGAAGCTTTAATTCACTACAATATGGGTAAAAATGGAAAATTTACTATTTCTATTCCTGATAAAAAGTCAATATGTAAAATATTGTTAATTATTTTTTTCTTTTCATTTTTATCTTCAGCAACTATGTATTTTTTAGAATTATTACTAAAAAAAAATTAATTTAGTTAAACTATATTAAATTAATTTATACTATTTTATTAAATGAATCACATACTAACTGAAGAACAGGAAAAACAATTAAGAGAACAAATTGAAAATACATATAAAGAAGTCTGGATTAATTTATTACATGAAAAAGTAAAACAAAATCCACCAGACTACGAATGGATAGTAAGACTTTATAAAGAAATTCGCCATAAACTAACCTATTTTTTAAAACATAATAGCACTATGAGAAATTCTATCGAAGAATCATTAGATGTAGAATTATTTGACCAAATGATTAGAAATGGTGCTTTTCAAGGACCTGAATTTTATAATTTAGTTAATTATATTTTTGACACAACA
>CESP01132975.1_pt1 | contig 15790 bp, 18 predicted proteins | sample 531211 | NCBI WGS metagenome assembly CESP01 (sample SAMEA2622074, study PRJEB7988) | marine metagenome | biome: marine biome (ENVO:00000447); feature: surface water layer (ENVO:00002042); material: "saline water (ENVO:00002010), including plankton (ENVO:xxxxxxxx)" | depth 5 m | reverse complement strand
TATTATTTTATGCTTAAAGGATCAATTGTTGCATTAATAACCCCATTCAAAGATGATAATCTTGACGAAAATACATATAGAAAATTAATTGATTATCACCTAAATAATAACACAAATGGAGTAGTCCCAGGTGGTACTACTGGGGAATCTCCAACGTTATCTCATAGTGAACATAAAAAAATTATAGAAATAGCTGTTAGTCAATGTAAAGGTAAAATACCGGTTATAGCCGGAACGGGATCAAATTCGACTGATGAAGCTGTTGAATTGTCTAAATTTGCCGAGAAGGCTGGTTCTGATGCATTATTAGTAGTTACACCATATTATAATAAACCAACTCAAGAAGGACTATATCAACATTATAAAAAAATAAATGACAGCGTCGGTATCCCAATTATAATTTACAATATACCATCTAGATCAGTAATAGACATGTCTGTTGAAACAATGTCTAAATTATATGAACTTAAAAACATTACTGGTGTAAAAGATGCTACTGGTGATTTGAATAGAGTTGACCAACAACTAAAAGCAATGGGTAAAAATTTTATTCAACTAACTGGTAATGATGATAACGCTTTTGAATTCAATAAAAGAGGAGGAGTAGGAGCAATTGGTGTTACTGCTAATATAGCAGCAAAATTGTCCTCTGATTTTCAAAAAGCTTGTGCACAAAATATGGCAGATGCTGAAAAGATAGACAAATTATTACAACCATTACATTCTGTATTATTTATTGAGAGCAATCCATCGCCTGTTAAGTACGCAGCATCACTATTAGGGATGTGCAAACCGTCTGTGAGATTGCCACTAGTAGAGATAAGGGAAGAAACAAAAAAAAAGGTTTCAGAGGCACTTAAAGTAGCAAAATTACTTTAATGAAACAAAATTTAATTCCCGGAAAAAAAATAATTTGTTTGAATAGAAAAGCAAGCTTTAATTATTTTTTTTTAGAAATTTTAGAAGCTGGAATTTCGTTGAAGGGTTCTGAGGTAAAATCTCTAAGAGATGGCAAAGGTAGCATTGCTGACTCTTATGCAGTAGACAGCAATGGTGAGATATTTTTGATTAATTCACATATACCGCTTTACCGGCAATCGTCATACAACAATCATAATCCAAAAGGTGATAGAAAACTTCTTTTAAAAAAAAAAGAAATTAACAAACTAATTGGAAGAATTAATCAAGAGGGATTAACTGTAATTCCAACTAAAATGTATTTTGTGAAAGGAAAGGTCAAAGTAGAAATTGCTGTTGCCAAAGGAAAAAAACTTTATGATAAAAGACAAGCTAAAAAAACTAGAGACTGGAATAGAGAAAAGGCTAGATTATTAAGTAAAAATAATAAATGATACATTTTAATCTAGGATCTAATTTAAACTCAAATCATGGAAGTAAATTTGATAACATTTCGATTGCAATTAGTCTTTTAAAAGAATCAAAAATAAAAATAAAAAAAATTTCAAATTTTTATGAAACACCTTCCTATCCTAATAAAAATTTTCCTAAATTCGTAAATATTGGCATCCTTGCTACTTGTAAATATAATTACTCTCAACTTTTTAAAGTAATTCATTTAATAGAAAAAAAAATTGGTAGAGTAAAATCTAATAAGAATCATCCTAGAATAATAGATATTGATATTATTGATTTTAATGGTTTGGTTTTAAAATATAATACTTTTAAATTGCCTCATCCAAGATCACACTTAAGAAATTTCGTTTTATTTCCTATTTTAGAAATTGATCATAAATGGTCACATCCTATATTAAAGAAAAATGCCCAATTTTTGATAAATAAATTAAGCCAAAAATCCAGGATAGAGATTACAAGATTGAGGAAAAATGTTAACATTGACTTATGATTAACAATAATGAATTAATTGATCAGATTAAGTCATATAATAAATTTTTAAATTCTGAATCATTAAATAAGGCTTACAATTTTGCTTTAGAAGCCCATCAACATCAAAAAAGAGAAGAAGGGGTACCTTATATAATCCATCCAGTAGCAGTCGCGAAAATATTAACAGAATTAAAGTTGGATAGTGCTACAATCACTACTGGCTTACTACATGATACGATAGAGGACACTAATGTCACCTACGAGACAGTAAAAAAAGAATTTGGTGAAGAGGTTGCAAATCTTGTTGAAGGAGTAACAAAAATCTCGGCCTTAGAAGATAAAGCATCAAGTGATTCTAAAGCTGAAAATTTTAGGAAATTAATTTTAGCTACTTCTAAAGATATAAGAGTTTTATTAGTAAAGCTCGCAGACAGATTGCATAATATGAGAACTATAGAATTTGTTAAGGATAAAGAAAAAATTATAAGAAAAGCAAAAGAGACAATGGAAATTTATGCACCCTTAGCAGATAGAATGGGAATGAACAGGATTAGAGATGAGCTGGAAGATCTATCTTTTTCTGTATTAAATAAACCAGCAAGAGATTTAATTATGCAAAGATTAGATTTTATTAAAAATAATAGAGATGATACATTTAAATCAACATCTTTCGATCTAATTGATCTTTTAAAGAATAATGGTATCACTGCTACAATTACTGGAAGAGAGAAAACACCTTTTTCAATATGGAGAAAAATACAAAACAAAAAAATTTCTCTTGAGCAGTTGACAGACATCATGGGTTTTAGAGTTATAGTAAAAAGTATTGAGGATTGTTATAAAACATTAGGAATTTTCCATAGTAAATTCTCAACAATTCCTGGTAAATTTAAAGACTATATCTCAACACCTAAAATAAATAATTATAAATCAATACATACTGCTGTTATAGGACCAAAAAAAAATAGAATAGAAATACAAATTCGAACAAATGAAATGCATGAATTTGCTCAAAGAGGTATAGCCTCACACTGGAAATATAAATCTTCAGAGAAATTTTCTGAACTTTCCTGGAAAGAATATGACTGGTTGCGTGATCTTGTTGAAATTATTGAGGCGGGTACAAGCCCAGAACATTATTATGAATTTACGAAACTTCAAATGTTCCAAGAAAATGTTTTTTGTTTTACACCTAAAGGCTCGGTTATAAAATTACCAAAAAATGCTACACCTATTGATTTTGCTTATGCTGTACACACCAAAATTGGAAACAGTGCTATAGGGTGTTCTGTAAATGGTAGTCACGCTACACTTCAAACAATCTTAAAAAATGGAGATTTGGTAAATGTAGAAACATCAAAAAATTCCTCTCCCTCATTACATTGGCTCTCATCCTCTGCCACTGGAAAAGCTCGTTCTGCTATAAGAAGATATTGGCAAGATAAATCAACTGAAAATCTCAAAGTAGCTGAAAAAAATTACACAAGCACAATTGAAGTTGATTTACCTCATAAACCGGGTGTATTAGGACACATAACCTCATTAATAGGCCTTAATAAAGGAAATATAATTAATCTAGAAATTATTAAACGAAAAAAGGACTATTTAACATTTTCTTTTGATCTACAAATTAAAGATTTGAAAAATTTTACAAACTTGATAAGTCAGATAAAGCAAAGTAATTTAAAGTTTAAAATTATTCGACATAAACAGAAAAAAAATGCTTTCATTAGAAGAATCTTTGAAAATTTTAAAAGAGACTAACGCACTTTTAGAGGGACATTTTATTTTATCATCTGGACTACATAGTCCGCAATATGTTCAGTGTGCTCAATTATTAAGTAAACCAAACAAGGCTCACAAAATTTGTGTAGCTCTCTCAGAAAAAATAAATCAAGAGTTTAAGGAAATTGATCTAATATTATCTCCAGCAATGGGAGGTGTAATAATCGGTTACGAAATAGGCAAATTGTTAAAAAAGGATGCTATTTTTTCAGAGAGAGTAAACGGTGAATTCAAACTTAGGAGGGATTTTACAATAAAAAAAAATCAAAAAGTACTTATAGTTGAAGATGTAATTACAACAGGAAAATCCAGTTTAGAATGCTCAAAGATAGTAGACCGTCTGGGTGGAATATTAATCGGTTATGCTTGTATAATTGATAGATCTAATCAGCAAACTCTTATTAAACAAAAAATAATATCACAGGTAAAATTAAATATACCTACGTATAAAGAGGAAGATTTACCAAGAGATCTTTCTTCAATTAAAGCAATAAAACCAGGAAGCAGAAATCTTTAATGAGTAAAATCAGACTTGGTGTAAATATAGACCATGTTGCAACTGTGAGAAACGCTAGAGGTGAGTCTTATCCGAGCCCACTCAGAGCCGCAATATTAGCAGAAAAAAAAGGCGCTGATTCAATAACAATACACTTAAGAGAGGATAGAAGACATATTAACGAGAATGACTTAAAAAAAATTAAATCAAAATTAAAAATTCCTTTAAATCTTGAAATTGCTGCTACTGAAGAAATGTTACAAATAGCAATGAAAAATAAACCATCTTTTATTTGTATAGTTCCTGAAAAAAGACAAGAAATTACAACTGAAGGAGGTCTTAAATTAAACTATAAAAGAAAACTTTTAAAAAAAATTATCAATAAATTAAAAAAAAATAAATCTAGAGTAAGTTTATTTATAGAACCAAGCTCAAAAGATATTAAAGACTCTAAACTTTTAAACGCAGATTGTGTTGAAATTCACACAGGAAAATTATGTAGATTAATAAATGAAAGAAAAAGTTATAAAACTGAGCTAAATAAAATCAGAAAAGCTGTAAACTTAGGAAATTTACTCGGTCTAGAAATTCATGCTGGACATGGTCTAACTTACAAATCTGCAAAAATTTTATCAAAGATTAAAGGTATTAAGGAATTTAATATCGGTCATTTTTTGATTGGTGAGTCAATTTATGTTGGTTTAGGCGAATCTATTAAAAATTTTAAAAAGATAATCAAAAAATGAAAATATACGGAATTGGAACAGATATCATACGAGTAAGTAGAATAAAAAATTCTTTAAAAAAAAAATCTATTAAATCAAGATTATTTAACAAGAAAGAAATTGTTAAATGTCAGAAAACAAAAAATAATTATAATTGTTATGCAAAAAGATTTGCTGCAAAAGAAGCGTTTTCAAAAGCATTAGGTACAGGAGTATCCAAAGGTATAAATTTTAATCAAATAGTTGTTCAAAACGATAAACGTGGCAAACCATTTATTAAATTGATAAATATGACTAAGAAAATTGTTGAAAAAAGATTAAAAAAAAAAAAATATAAAATTTCATTATCATTGTCTGATGAGGAGAATTATGCAGTTGCTTTTGTAACCATTTCAATATGAAGAAAAATAAATATATATCTATTTTTTTTGATAATTTAAAAACTCTGACAATTGCTTTAATAATAGCAATTATAATAAGATCATTAATTATTCAACCTTTCTACATACCATCATCCTCAATGGAACCAACTTTATTAGTAGGAGATAGGATATTTGTTTCAAAATATTCATATGGATATAGTAAACATTCTTTTCCATTTAGCCCAAATTTTTCTAATGATCGTTTTTTTTTCAAAAAACCTCAACAAGGAGACTTGGTTGTTTTTAAAACACCAGCTGATAATAGAACAGATTACATCAAGAGATTAATCGGACTACCAGGTGATGAAATTCAATTTATAAATGGAGAATTATTTATTAATAAAAAAAAGATTATTAGGCAAAAAGTGAAAAATTCAGAGCCCATAAGATGCGGAAATTTTCTGCTTAAAACCAAAACTTTTTTAGAAACACTGCCAAATGGAATTCAGCATTTAGCGTCTTATAATGCAAAGGGAACTCTTCAAAATACCCCAAAATATAAAGTTCCAAACGGCCATTATTTTTTAATGGGAGATAATAGAGATTGTTCAAAAGATAGTAGATTTTTAGGAACTGTTGGATATGTAAGTAAACTTAATTTAGTTGGAGAAGCAAAAGTTATTTTTTTCTCTAATGACACAAATAAAGGCAGATTATTAAAATTTTGGAATCTAAAAAATTCTTTTAGAATCGAAAGGACTTTTCAACGTTTATAATGAACAAATCATTAAAAGAATTTGAAGAAATACTTGAATACAGTTTCAAAGACAAAGGTTTATTAAATAGGGCTTTAACACATAAAAGTTATGATAATCAAAAAAATAATGAAAAATTAGAATTTTTAGGGGATAGAGTTTTAGGATTAGTAATTTCAAAAAAACTTTTAGATATTTACCCTAATGAAAAAGAGGGTATCATAGACAAAAAATTTGCGAATTTAGTAAACAAAAAAACTTGTGTTCATATTGCAAAAAAATTAAACTTAAAAAAATATCTTTATTTAAGTTCCTCACATAAAAATCTAGAAAGATCTAATGATAAGATTGTTAGTGATAGTTTAGAAGCTTTAGTTGGAGCTATACATCTAGATGGCGGGTTAAGATCATCTGAAAAATTTATTTTAAAATTTTGGCACACTTATATTAGTCGGTCCGCAGTTACTTTAATAGACTCAAAAACTAAACTACAAGAATATAGCTTAAAGAAATTTAAAAAACTTCCGAAATACACTTTTTTTAAAAAATCTGGTCCTCAACATAAACCTTTATTTAAAACAGAAGTTGAGATTCCAGAATCAAAAAAGATAATTGGTATTGGGTCATCAAAAAAAAATGCACAACAAAATGCAGCTGCGAAGCTAATAAAAATTTTAAATATATGAATTGGGAAGATGAGTGTTACTTATTGTCTAAAAGAAAATTTAGTGAAAATACAAATATAGTAAACGTATTTTCAAAATTTAAAGGTAAAGTTTCTGGATTAGTTTACGGAGGAAATTCCAGAAAAATAAGAAATTATCTTCAAATTTCTAATAAACTTCATATTATTTACAATTCTAAAAATGAAAATAAATTAGGATACTTTAAAACTGAGTTGATAAAACCTATCACTCCCTTATTTTTCAATGATAAAGAAAGAACTTCTGCACTTATTTCGTTATGTTCTATGCTTAATATATTACTTCCGGAAGCTCAACCTAATAAAAATATTTATCAAGCTTTTGATGAATTCATAAAATCCATAAGTTTAAAAAACTGGATTATCCTTTATATTTTTTTTGAATTAAATCTAATTAAATTTTTAGGATATGACACAAATTTAAATGAATTTAATGGTGAAAATTCTGATATTGAATTTAAAAAAATAAAAATTGATACATATACCTATGAGGTACCTGAATATTTAATTTCAAAAAAAATCCCGAAAAATTTATCAAATAATTTAATAAAAAAATCACTTTATTTTACTAGAAATATAATTCAAAATAGATTTTTTATTCCAAATAATTTAGTTTTTCCTAGAGGAAGAATAATATTTGAAAATTATTTTAACTAGATTGTTTAATTTTTTTTGCTATATCTAAAGCAAAATAAGTAATGATAGCACAAGCGCCAGCTCTTTTAAAAGCAACAATGCTTTCCAATATTGAATTTTCATCTAAAACTTTATTTTCAATTGCATATTTTATTGAGCTATACTCACCAGAAACTTGATAAGCTAAAACTGGAATTTTAAAATTATCTTTTATTTTTTTAATAATATCTAAATAAATCATACCAGGTTTAACCATAACCATATCTGCCCCTTCTTTAATATCAAAACCCACCTCTCTAAAAGCTTCATTAGAATTTCTAAAATCCATTTGATACGTTTTTTTATCTTTTTTTAATTGTGATTTACTTCCAACAGCTTCTCTGAAAGGGCCATAAAAGGATGATGCATACTTAACAGCATAAGATAAAATGCTAACGTCGAAATATTTTTTTTTATCTAAAGCTTTTCTAATTAATCCGATCCTTCCATCCATCATATCAGAAGGAGCGATTATATCACAACCCATTTTTGCTTGAAGTAAAGCTTGTTTTATTAAAATTTTATTTGTTTCATCATTATCAATTTTATTGTTAATGATAATACCATCATGTCCATGAGACGTATATGGATCAAGTGCAACATCACACATAACTCCTATTTTTGGAAATTTTTTTTTAATATATCTTAAACTTTTACAAACAAGATTATTTGAATTTAAAGCCTCTGTACCTAAATTATTTTTTTTGTTATTTGGAGTATAGGGAAAAATGGCAACTAAGGGGATATTATATTTTTTTACTTGTTTTAGAACAATGTTTAATTTATCGATTGTATATCTATAAACACCTGGCATAGTTTTTATAGGCTCAATTTTATTTTTACCCTCTCTTATGAAAATTGGTAAAATTAGATCGTTGTGTGATATGTTATATTCCGCAATAAGATCTCTTTTCCACTTCGATTTTCTCAATCTTCTTAACCTTGTTTTAGGGTAGGAGCCTATAATTTTCATGAAAAATCCCGATTAATTTAATGTAATGCGACAAATATATTATTATAATTATAAATAGTGTAATTTAATTAGATAATATGAGCAATATAAAACTAAATGATATATTTAAAACTGTATGTATTGCCTCAGATCATGCAGGTTTTAATTTAAAGGAAGATATAAAAAACCATTTAGTTGATAAAAGTGTTTCAATATTTGATTTAGGCCCTTTTAGTGAAAAATCTGTTGATTATCCAGATTATGCAAAAAAGCTAGGGAATAGAATTAAATTAAAAAAAAGTGATGTGGGCATACTTGTTTGTGGATCAGGCACAGGCATGGCAATTTCTGCCAATAAAATCAAAAAAATTAGAGCTGCAGTTTGTTATAATTTAAGATCTACAAGATTGTCTAGACAACACAATAATGCTAATATAATAGCTTTAGGATCAAGATTAATAAAAAAAAAATTATCTTTAAAATTAGTTGAGGTTTTTTTAAAAACTAAATTTGAAGGAGGAAGACATTTGAGAAGGGTTAAAAAAATTTAGATATGTCAATTGCTTTTAAATTAAATAAATATTTAAATAGTTTCTTTAAATTAAATTTAAAAGAAGCTGACAAAGAATTATACAAATCTATAGAGCAAGAATTTTCTAGACAACAAAATCATATCGAATTAATTGCCTCTGAAAATATTGTCTCAAAAGCTGTACTTGAAGCTCAAGGATCAGTTCTTACGAATAAATATGCTGAGGGTTATCCAGGAAAAAGATATTACGGCGGTTGTGAATATGTTGATCTATCAGAAAATTTAGCAATTGAAAGAGCTAAAAAATTATTTGATTGTCAATTTGCTAATGTACAACCTCATTCTGGTGCCCAAGCGAATGGAGCTGTTTATTTGGCTTTATTAAAACCAGGAGACACAACACTTGCGATGAGTTTAAATTCCGGTGGACATCTTACACATGGCGCAAAACCAGCTCAGTCAGGAAAATGGTTTAATGCTCTTCATTATGAAGTTGATAAAGAAACAGGATTAATTGACTACGAGAGTATTGAAAAAATTGCACAAGAAAATAAACCCAAACTTATAATTGCTGGAGGAAGCGCCTATTCAAGAATTATTGATTTCAAAAAGTTTAGAGAGATTTGTGATAAAGTTGGAGCTTATTTCTTAGTTGATATGGCTCATTTTTCTGGTCTTGTTGCTGGAGGCGCTTATCCAAATCCCACAAAGTATGCTGATGTGGTTACATCTACTACACATAAAGTTTTAAGAGGACCAAGAGGTGGAATTATTCTAACCAATAGAGAAGATTTAATTAAAAAATTTAATAGTGCGATATTTCCTGGATTGCAAGGTGGACCTTTAATGCATGTAATAGCAGCGAAAGCAGTTTGTTTTAAAGAAGCTTTATCAGATGATTTTAAAGATTATACTAAAAATGTTATTAACAATGCAAAAGTTCTTTCAGATAAACTGACAGAAAAAGGTTTTAAAATTTTTTCAGGAGGTACTGATACTCACTTAATGTTAATAGATTTAAGATCTTTTGGTGTAACTGGAAAAGATGCTCAAGCATCCTTAGGCAGAGCAAATATAACTTGTAATAAAAATGGAATTCCATTTGATAGTGAAAGTCCAATGATTACTTCTGGAATAAGACTTGGTACACCAGCCTGTACCACTAGAGGATTTGGTTCCGGTGAGTTTGAACTGATTGCAGAACTAATTTTTAAAGTAGTTGATGGCTTAAGCAAAAATAAAGAAGATAACTCAAAAATAGAAAAGGAAGTTCAAAAAGAAATAATTGAACTTTGCTCGTCTTTTCCTATATATAGTAGTTAATATTTATGCTTTGTCCATTTTGTAGAGAAAAAGACACATCAGTTGTAGACTCTCGACCAACCGAGGACGGTACCGCAATCAGAAGAAGAAGATTATGTGGTTGTGAGAGGAAAGAGAGATTTACAACTTTTGAAAGGGTTCAATTCCAAGAACTGACTGTTATAAAGGGAAACGGTAAACGTGAGCCTTTTGATAGAGATAAAATTTCAAAATCAATAAGAATTGCTACTAGAAAAAGACCAATTGACTCCGAAACTATAGAAAAATTTATTTCAAAAATTGTAAGAAATTTGGAAGGACTAGGCGAGAGTGAAATTCCAACACCAACCATAGGTAAGTTTATTATGGAGGGTCTTTCATCATTAGATAAAGTTGCTTATGTACGTTTTGCCTCTGTGTATAAAAATTTCAAAGAAGCAAAAGATTTTGAAGAATTCGTAGGCAATATCGATGAAGCAAAATCATAATTTTTTTTCGAATTTAGCATTTGATTTAGCTGCGAATAATGTAGGCAAAACAAAAGAAAACCCATCTGTAGGGTGTGTAGTTGTAAAAAACAACACTGTTATTAGCTCTGGAGTAACCTCAGTTAATGGTAGACCACATGCTGAATACAATGCGCTGAATAAAAATATTAATTTTAAAGGTGCAGACATATATCTTACTTTAGAACCATGCACTCATTATGGTCAAACACCTCCTTGTACAAATCTTATTAAGAAAAAATGTATTAAAACTGTCTATTACAGTTTCGATGATCCAGACCCTCGTACTTATCAAAACGCAAAAAAAGTTTTAAATAAAAAAATTAAAAGGGTAAAAAAAATAGATTATAAAAATAAAGATTTTTACAAAAGTTATTTTTTGAATAAAAAAAATGGACTTCCTTTAGTTGACGCTAAAATTGCAATTTCAAAAGATTTTTTAACAATCAAAAAAAAAGGTAAATGGATAACTAACACTAGATCTAGAAATGTAGGTCACTTAATAAGATCAAAATATGATTGTATAATTTCCACATCGAATTCAATAAATTCAGATAATTCCTTGTTAAATTGTAGGATAAAAGGTTTGAATAATTTAAAACCTGATCTTGTAATAATTGATAGAAAACTTAAGCTTAAAAAAAAATTATCCCTCTTTACATTGGCAAAAAAAAGAAAAACTTTTCTGTTTACAACATCTAAAAACTTAAAAAAAATATCTTTTTTAAGAAAAAAAAATATCAAAGTTATTAGATTTAATTCATTGTCTACAAGAAAAAATTTTTTAGACTTTTTTAAACAATTATTTCGATTAGGAAAAAGAAGGATCCTAATTGAGACAGGATTAATTTTTTTAAATGAGGTATCTAAAATGGGTTTCATTAATAATGTTTATATATTTAAGTCTAGTGTTAAACTCGGATCTAGCGGATTTAATAACACCAAAAAAAATTTTATAAAGAGTTTGAAAAATTTAAAACAAGTTAATGTAAACTTAAATAACGATAATTTATTTAAAGTAAGGATACGCTAATGTTTAATGGAATAATATTTAATAAAGGGACTATTAAAAGTATAAAAAAAAATAAAAAAAGTATTTTAATTGGAGTAGAATCAAATTTAAAAGTCAAGAAAAAGGACCTGGGTTCTTCTATTTGCTGTAATGGCGTTTGTCTCACACTTTTTAAAATTTCCAAAAAAATCATATATTTTTATATTTCAATTGAAACGATAAAAAGATCAAATTTTAGCAAAATTGATTTAGGAGATGAAGTTAATTTAGAAAAATCATTATTGTATGGTCAACAAATTTCAGGCCATTTTACTCAAGGTCATGTTGACACTATTGCTAAAGTAAAAAAGATCACTGTAATAGACAATTCATGGATTTTAAATCTTGAACTCAAAGACAATAAATTATTTAAACATTTAGAAGAGAAAGCTTCTATTTCAATTAATGGCGTTTCTTTAACAATATCTAAAGTTTTAAAAAAAAATATTATTTTAAATATAATACCTCATACTTTAAAGTTAACTAATTTAAAAAATTTAAAAGTTAATGATTCGGTAAATATTGAATTAGATATTTTCGCTAAATATATTTACAAATATACAAAATAAGATGTCAAATAATATATTTTCAAATATTTCGTCTATTATAAATGATGCAAAAAAAGGTAAAATGTTTATTTTAGTTGATGATAAAGACAGAGAAAATGAAGGTGATTTAATAATTCCGGGATCTAAGTGTAATTCGCAAAGTATAAATTTTATGGCTAAACATGGTAGAGGTTTAATATGTTTAGCGTTGACGAAACAACAAATTGAAAAACTTAAATTGCCTCTTATGTCCCGAACAAACAAATCAAGAATGCAAACTGCTTTTACTATTTCTATAGAGGCTAGAAAAGGCATTTCTACAGGAATTTCAGCTTATGATAGAGCCAAGACCATAAGTGCTGCAATAAATAAAAAAGCAAGAAAAAATGACATTGTATCACCGGGCCATGTATTTCCTTTGGTCGCTAGACAAGGAGGAGTTTTAGAGAGAGCGGGTCATACAGAAGCTTCGGTAGATATTTCTAAACTTGCAAAAGTAAATCCTAGTGCTGTTATTTGTGAAGTTATGAATGAAGATGGAAGAATGGCAAGACTAAAAGATCTTCAAAAATTTTCTATCAAACATAAAATTAAAATCGCATCAATTGAGGATCTTATTGCTTATAGACTTAGAAACGAAAAATTAATTTCAAAATCTCATAATAAAAAAATTAAAATCAAAAGTTGTGAATTTATTTCATATGAAAACAAACTAAATAATCTAAGTAATTATGTAATCAAAAAAGGTAAGTTTAATCGAAATAAATCAATTCGTATAAGAGTAATCTCAACAAACATTAAAAATTATAAGTTGCTCTTAAAAAACTCTCTTGTTAAGAAATCACTCAAATATCTTATGAGGTATAAAAATTTCGCTTTAATAATTATTAATAAAAGAATTAAAGTAATAAATGAAAAGGAAAATTTTACTTTAAGATATTACGGTATAGGGGCACAAATTATTAAAGATTTAAAAGTAAAAAATATGATATTAGTCACTAGGACAAGAAAAAAAATCATTGGTTTAGAGGGATTTGGGTTAAAAATTAAGAAACAAGAAATTATTAAATGAAAAAAAAAAGTCAAAAGATTTTAATAGTTGTGTCAAGATATAATGAACCAATAACTAATGAATTAGAAAGAAATACAATTAATTATTTGTCAAATCATAGTTCCTTCGAGAAACATATTGTGGAAGCATCCGGTGCATTTGAAATTCCTTTTATAATAGAAAAGTATATAAAAAAATATGATGGAGTTATTGCTCTCGGGTGTATTATTAGAGGTGAAACAAATAATTTTGAATTAATTTCTCAATCTGTTACTGACTCTATAATAAACTTATCGATTAAACATAAAAAACCAATAGGGAATGGCATCATCACTTGTTTTAATAGTAAACAAGCTAAGGCAAGGATGAAAAAGGGTACGGAAGCCGCTGCTGCAGTTGTTAATTTTTTCAACGGTCTTAAACCTTTGAAATTGGATTAAATGCTAGAGAAAGTACACAAGAGTTCCTTACCAAGAGTAAAAATTGTACAAAAAATTTATAACTTATTAATGAATCCTAATGCTCAAGTTGAATACCCAAAAAGTCAGTACAAAAAATTTATCAAAGATGTTGTAGAAGGAACCATGGAAAGATCTGAGATGATTGAAACTACTATAAATGAACATTTAAAGGATGATATAGATTTAAAAAAAACAGATAAATTGCTCAAAATATTACTATTCGCAGCTGTATTTGAACTTTTATTCAAACATAATAATCCTAAAAATGTAATAATTAGTGAGTACGTTTTAGCTGCAGAATACTTTTTAGAAAAAGTTCAAATTGGTTATTTAAACGCGATTTTGGATAAAATTTCCAAAGTTATTAGAAAAGATGATTAAATATTGTCAAATTTACTAACTTTAGCTTGCGTTTTTAATACTTTTTTGGCATTTATCGCTTTATCAAAATGACAAATTATTTAGAACTACTTTATCTAATTTCTTTTACCGGAATTCTTGCGGTCGCATATAGCTATCTTCTCTCAGGGCAAATTATTTCATCAAGCCCCGGTAATTCAAAAATGCAAGAAATAGCTGAGGCAATACAAATTGGTGCTAAAGCTTATCTTAATAGACAGTATAAAACTATAGCTGTTGTTGGTGTAATTGTTTTGGCTATTGTAACTTATTTTTTTAATTATCTTGTTGGATTAGGTTATTTCATTGGAGCATTTTTATCGGGTGTTGCGGGTTATGTCGGAATGTTAATTTCAGTTAAAGCTAATGTTCGGACTGCTGAAGCGGCGAGATATAGTTTACAGAGCGGTCTAACTATCGCTTTTAAATCTGGTGCGATAACAGGACTTCTAGTTGCGGGTTTAGCTCTATTATCTATAACTATTTATTATATAATTCTAATTAACCTTGAAGTTGACAACAGAGAGATAATTAATGCCCTAGTTGCTTTGGGATTTGGTGCATCTCTAATTTCTATTTTTGCAAGGTTAGGTGGGGGAATTTTCACAAAAGGGGCTGATGTTGGTGCTGATTTAGTTGGAAAAGTAGAAGCCGGAATTCCAGAAGATGATCCAAGAAATCCAGCGGTAATAGCTGACAACGTTGGTGACAATGTTGGTGATTGCGCAGGGATGGCTGCAGATTTATTTGAAACCTATGCTGTTACAATTGTAGCAACCATGGTCTTGGCTTCAATATTTTCTCCTCAAGATTATAATTTAATGGTCTACCCACTTGCGATTGGTGGAGCCTGTATAATTACATCTATAATAGGAACATGGTTTGTAAAATTAGGTAAAAATAAAAATATTATGGGAGCTTTATATAAAGGTTTTATTGTCACCGCTATCACTTCTTTAATCATTATGTACCCAATAACAGACTCAATTATAGGTTTGAAAAGTACTTATAATAATAATGCAGGGGCAATTTTTTCAGGTTTAGACTTATATATCTGCGGAATTGTAGGATTTATAATTACTGGACTTCTTATTTGGGTCACAGAGTATTATACAGGTACTGATTATAGGCCAGTCAAAACCGTGGCTAAATCTTCAACAACGGGGCATGGAACTAACGTTATACAAGGTTTGGCAATTTCAATGGAAGCAACTGCTATCCCTGCACTAATAATCGTAGCTGGAATATTATATACTAATAGTTTAGCTGGATTATACGGAATAGCTATAGCAGTTACAGCTATGCTTGCTCTAACTGGTATGGTTGTAGCTCTTGATGCTTATGGACCAGTAACAGATAACGCTGGAGGAATAGCTGAAATGTCGAAACTTCCTAAAAATGTTAGAAAAACTACAGATGCTTTGGATGCTGTAGGCAATACAACAAAAGCAGTGACAAAAGGTTATGCTATTGGTTCTGCAGGTTTAGGAGCATTAGTTTTATTTGCTGCTTATACAGAAGATATAAAATATTTTTCAAAAGTTAAAGGTTCCGCATTAGAAGGTGTTAACGTTACATTTGATTTATCAAATCCCTTTGTGGTTGCTGGTTTGCTTATAGGCGGAATGCTCCCTTATCTTTT
>CESP01161453.1_pt1 | contig 15794 bp, 7 predicted proteins | sample 531211 | NCBI WGS metagenome assembly CESP01 (sample SAMEA2622074, study PRJEB7988) | marine metagenome | biome: marine biome (ENVO:00000447); feature: surface water layer (ENVO:00002042); material: "saline water (ENVO:00002010), including plankton (ENVO:xxxxxxxx)" | depth 5 m | reverse complement strand
ATTCTGAACTTATTCATTTTATAGGCAAAGATAACATCGTTTTTCATGCTATTATTTTCCCTATTATTCTAAAGGCACATGGTGATTTTGTATTGCCTGCCAATGTTCCCGCTAATGAGTTCTTAAATTTGGAAGGTCAAAAGTTATCTACTTCTAGAAATTGGGCGATTTGGCTACACGATTATTTGAAAGATTTCGAGGGTCAACAGGATGTGCTACGTTATGCCTTATGTTCTACAGCTCCCGAATCTAAAGATACTGATTTTACATGGGCTGACTTTCAAACCAGAAACAACAGTGAGTTAGTCGGAATTTTTGGCAATTTTATAAACAGGGTGGTTGTTTTAACTAACAAATATTGGCACGGTCATGTTCCTGCTAAAGTCGATTTAACTTCTTATGATGAAGAAGTGTTATCAGAGCTTTCTAACTGCGCTGATAAAGTTGGACAATTGATTGAAAAATACAAGATGAGAGAGGCCTTATCCGAAGTGATGAATTTAGCACGATTAGGTAATAAATATTTAGCAGATACTGAGCCTTGGAAGTTAAAAAAAACGGACGAAAAAAGAACCCGCACGATTTTAAATATTACTTTACAAATAGCAGCTCATCTTTCAGTATTTTCTGAGCCTTTTCTACCGTTTACAGCTCAAAAATTAAGAGACATACTAAATATTGAACAAGGCCGCTGGGACAAAATTGATGAATTAAAATCGGGGCATAAAATCAACAAAGCTAATTTATTGTTTTCTAAGATCGAAGATGAAGCTATAGAGTATCAATTATCAAAACTAAATGTATAAAATATTACAATCGATAATAGAATCTAAATCATGAAGTACGCATTACTTGTTCTTTTGTTTATTATATCCTCTCAGCTTTTTTCACAATGTGATGGTCGATATGAAAATGTTATTTTTGATAAAATTTCAAAAGTCTCTGTTGTGTATTCTGATACTTATGACTGGTCGCCATCTAATCCGGGTCTAGAAATGGATATTTATACTCCTTTAAATGATACAGCAAATAATAGACCTTTGCTGATTTTTGCTCACGGCGGAGTATATATTGAAGGCGATAAAAATAGTAATACAATGGTTACACTTTGTGAAGAATTTGCTAAAAGAGGCTATGTTACTGCTTCAATACGATACAGATTAACTAACCTACAAAGTCTATTAAGCGCTAATTCATATAATATTTTTTCTCAAACTGTAGTTAATTCTATCTCTGATATGAAATCAGCGGTTCGTTATTTTAGAAAAGATGTATTTAATAATAATAATACATTCGGAATAAATCCTGATTTAATTTTTGTAGGGGGTTATTCTGCTGGTGCAGTGACAGCAGCTCATTTGTCAGTTATAGATGAAGGTGAAGTACCCGATGAATTTTTACCTTTTTTTGATGAATCTGGTGGTATTGAAGGAAATAGTGGTAATCTTGGATTTTCATCAGAGGTTAGTGGTGCTATACTTTTAGCTGGGGCAATAAATACAACAAATTTTTTAGATGAGAATGATCCGCCTATTGTAAGTGTTCATTCAACAGATGATAATACTATTGACTATGAATGTGCTAGCCCATTAGCTAATTTAGGAATTTCTTTATTAGATCTTCCAGTTTTGTGCGGCTCCGGAAAAATTCATGATGAACTAGATAATATTGGTGTTTTAAACGATTTATATACTTTTTCCTTTGGAGGTCATTCAGCTCCAATCATTAATCTTGAGGGAACCGTAATTCCATTCATTAGTGATTTTTTATATGATTTGATTTGTCAATTTACTAATGTTAACGTCGAAGAATTGCCATTACTTTCAGTCTATCCAAATCCTTGTCAAAACTATATAAATGTTGAAAACATGAATAAAATAAAATCTGTAATTATACTAGATATGTTATCTAATATTGTAATTGAATCAAAGCTTAAGCCTGGCTTGAATAAGATTAATATGAGCGAACTTTCAAGAGGTGTTTATTTTATTTGTTCTTCAGATAATATTTATTTGAAGCAGCTTTTTGTAAAAAACTAGTTAAAAGATTGTTTTTAAATAACAAAAATATAAACGTTGAATAATGATATGTTCAAAATTTAGAAAACCTGAATATTATAATAAAGATAGCGTTCTTAAGTGTTAACACAAAGTTTAAATAACTAAAAGCTTTTTAATAATCTTATATGAACTTGATTTTTCGTGTAATAAGTTTTAATTTAACCTAAGATTACTATAATTCTTTCAATTGAAAATTTATATCATTATGGAGCTTAATTTTTAAGAATAAAATCAGATTAACACTATTTTGTTTATTTCTTTTTATACTATGTTGCATATGTGTAGAAACATTGTTAATTTTTGTATCTTGCAAATCAAAATTTCAGATAATTTAAAACTTAAATATTTTGAAAATAATAGATAAGATAAAGTTTGTAGGTATTTTTCTTGCTTGCTTTTATTCAGCTCTTCTATCAAATGCTCAATGTAGCTCCTTTGATGTGATTGTTGTTCAAAATGACTTATGTAATAGCAATGGAATTGTCAATGTAGTTTATAACCACCCATATACAATAGAAGTTCAGTTCCCAAACTTTACAACAGCTACATATAATTCTAGTCAAGATACTATTACTCTTTCGGGACTCTTCGGAGGGAATTATACTGTAACTACACAAGATTTTAATAGTTGCTCCGAGTCAATTAGTTTAACTTCTAATTCAATTGCTACTACTGTATTTAGCCCTACCTTTTTTACAAACGGCTATAATGTCAATTGTTATGGAGATTGTAATGGTCAAATTTTTATAAACCTTACTAATCCTTCTGAATTATATACTATTGAATGGTATTTAGACTCAGTTTCTGGATCACCTTTCTACACCTCAACCACAGCAAGCTCTAATAGTAGCAGTCAGAATAATTTGTGCGCTGGTGAATATGTCTTTTTATTTACCGCTGAGTCCGGTTGCCAATCAACAAGGAATTATAGTCTGAGAGAGCCTGATAGTTTATTTATTCAAGGGTTAGCATCAGAGGTTATTTGTAGTTCTGGATCGTCTGGATCTGTTGAAATCGATGTGAATGGTGGTGTTGGAGAAACAATAAATAATTCTAATGGAAATGTTTTGGATACATTAGATTACTCATTTAGTTGGACAAGTAATAATTCTTTTAGCTCAAATGATGAAGATATTTTTGGGCTTTCATCAGGAGATTACACCATAACTGTTACAGACGCCAATGGTTGTGTTGCTCAAGAATTATTTAGTGTGGTTGATACGGTTGCCCCAATATCTTTGAGTTTGACAAATCAAGATAGTGTTACATGTTTTGGGCAGAATGACGGAGGACTAGAAGTTTCAGCATCAGGTGGTCGCGGCCCTTATGAGTTTAGTATTGATAGTGTAGTATGGCAATCTTCTGGTCTTTTCGAAGATTTGATAGCTGGGCCGCATCAGATATATGCTAGAGATACAAATGGCTGTATAGGTGTTGAAACTTTTATTGTACTATCTTATTCTAAAATATTATTTGATGTATTAGTACAAGATACTATTTTTTGTCAAGATTCTTTAGCTACTATTCATATTCAATCAAGTGGTGGTAGTGCTCCATTTATTTATACAATTAATACCCCACAAACTACCGGGTTGTTTGATGACTTACCTGCTGCTGATTATACCATTTTTGTTGAAGATGCTCTTGGTTGTTCTAGGGACACAACACTTAGTATAATTAATATACCATTTTTATCTGTTGATGTAACTTCTTCTGATTTATCTTGCTTTAATTCAGCAGACGGTTCTATTATTGTTACTCCTTCCAACGGATCATCTTTATACGACATAACAATTGGCACCTTAGATACTTTAACAAACACTAGTTTTGAGGTTATAGATTTTATTGCAGGTGATTATAATATTTCTGTTATTGATGCCAAGGGATGCACATTCGATACGCTTATTCAGCTTGCTGAGCCAGATGAAATTGTATTGTTATTTGACAATGTTGTTAACTCAAGCTGTTTTGGTTCTAATAGTGGTAGTATTGATATCAATACAATTGGCGGTGTTGGGGAATCAATATTTTCTTGGTTCAAAGACGGTTTACCATTGGTTATTGATACGGATAGTGTAACATCACTTTCACCCGGAAACTATACGGTTTTTGCTACTGATGTAAATTCTTGTGTGTCTCAAGCAATTGACACATTAATTACTGAGCCTTCATTGTTGGAGCTTTCAATTGATTCCATATTGAATCCATTATGTTTTGGTGGTACAGATGGTTATATTTCGGTTAATTCTATTGGAGGTACATTACCTTATTCTTACAGTTGGTTTGGAGATACAGCAGTCATTAATTCGGATTTCTTAAGTAATGTTTCTGACGGGGTATACAATGTTATTGTTAATGATAACAATAATTGTTCCGATACTATTTTAAATATTACTTTGAATCAGCCCAATCAAATGTCATTTATTAACCCAACTCCAATTGTGGATGTAGAATGTTTCGGAGCTTCAACAGGTCAAATAAGCGTTGAGGTTATCGGCGGCTTAGGTCCTTTTAATTTTTCTATTTTACCAAATGTTGGTAGTTTAAGTACACCTACATCATCAATTGTTACGGTTTCTGATTTACCTTTTGGTCAATATCAGTTTACTGTAATTGATAACAATTCATGTGTATTTGTTGATACTTTTGAAATTCAACAGAACACAGAGATACAAGCAATATTTTCAGGTATTACACCTGAAACTTGTGATGATGACAATGGACAAGTTACTGTAACTGCTCAAGGAGGTGTTTCACCATACACTTATAATTGGGTACAGTCTGGTCAATCTAGCCAAACAGCAATACAGCTTTCTGGTGGAGAAAATAAATTTGTTAACATAACTGACTTTAATGGTTGCGAAAATGAATTTGCTGTTTTTGTTCCTAAAATTAGTTCAGTTGAAATTACATCTGTTAATACCACTGATAATCTTTGCTCGGGCAGTCTTTTAGGTCAAATAGATGTAACAGTAGATGGAATTGCTTCACCTTTTAATTACTCTCTAAATGGAGTTAGTGATATTATTTCGCCAGATACAATTGTATCATTTAGTAATTTAGCTTCAGGAAGCTATAACTTAACAGTAACAGATGATGATGGTTGTAGTAATTCCTTTTCATCGATCATAATAAATGAGAGTAGTCAAATTAATATAACAATAGATTCTGTTACAACATCTACACTTGAATGTAGTGGTGATAATACTGGAAAAATTTTCTTAAACATAGAAGGGGGTAATCCATTCACAAGTAATTATTATTGGCTATTTGTCAACGATCCAGATTTTTCACAACAAATAACTTCTGATTCAATAACAGGCTTATCAGCAGGAGTGTACAATTTATCTGTTCAAGATGCTAATGGTTGTGTTCAATCTATATCTCATGAGATTTTTGAACCTGACCCAATTAGCGTTGTACAAGTTACAAGTCCTACATCTTGTAATGGTAGCAATGATGGTGAGGCTCTAATCATTATCTCAGGGGGAACTGCCAGCTACACTCTAAGTTCGAATACTTCATCAATAACTTTCACTCCACTTTCCGTAGATACATTTTTGATTTCTGGATTGTCTGAAGGTTTATATTTTTATGATATAATCGATGCTAATGGTTGTGATAAGTTAAATAATTCATTTTATATTTCACAACCTTCAGATGTTGAAGTTGTGAATATTTCATCAACTTTGGAAAGTTGTTTAGGTTCGGATGCCACGGCCTCTGTTTCAGTAACAGGCGGAACAACTCCTTATACTTACCTTTGGTCATATGATATTGACTATCAGCAGCCTGTTTTGTTAGATGACAATACATTAAACCCAACTATTAATAATTCTAATGTTGAATTCCTTGATGAAGGCTATTACTATGTTCACATTTGGGATTTTAACTCTTGCTATACTGTTGATAGTATTTTCATTTCAAAAGCAAATAATCCTACAATTTCATTATTAGGAACTGTAGATAACTTATGTTATGGTGACGATAACGGTCAAATATCGTTGACAGCTACTGGAGGAACTCCATTCTATGAATACTCAATAAATGGAGGAGTCTCTTGGCAATACCTATCTACATTTAGTGATTTAGAGGAAGGTTTTTATAGTGCTACAGTTCGAGATTCCTTAGGATGTAGCGATGAGTTAGAAGATATTGAAATTATGGCACCTTTACCTATAAGTGTTAGCATTGATGTAGAAAGCTTAAGTTGTGTCGGATCTTCTGATGGCTCGGCATCAGTGGTATTAGTATCTGGCGGAACGCCATCAATTTCTGGATATTCTTACAGTTGGCAAAATGAGAATGGAGTAAATCTTTGGCCAGGCAATTTATCAGCAATTAACTCAACTGTTAATAACCTTTTACCCGGCACTTATCAATTAGAAGTAGAAGACAACAATGGTTGTACAACTACATACTCTCCTGTTGTTATAGATGAGCCACTAGAAGTTACTGTAGATTTATCAATATTATCTAGCTATAATGGAATGGATATTTCTTGTTTCGGTTTTTCTGACGGTGTCATATTAGCAAATGCTGGTGGCGGATCAGGTTCATTTACCTTTGATTGGTACGTATCAACACAACTGGATGAAATAAGAACTAATATTTCTGCTGGATTTGATACTTTATCATTAGTACCTCAAGGCAACTATTCAGTTGTAGTAACTGATTCTAAAGGTTGTACTAATGAAGCTGAAATTTCTATATCTCACCCCAATGCTATTGAAGTTGATTTCGAAGATGTTATAAATATTCGTTGTGAGGGTAATGCTGACGGTCAAGCTACTGCGACCTACTCAGGTGGATTAGGTTTTGGAAATTATTCTGTAGTATGGACAGACTCTCAAAATAATACTATTTCCCTCTTTCCTGAAGCAAGTAATCTAGTTGCAGGAAATTATTTTGCTACTTACACTGACAACAATGGTTGTGTTGGTAGTAATAGTTTGACAATTGATTACTCTGAACTATTTAGTTTAACAAATACAAATGATACAACATCAGTTTCTTGTCTTGGAGCAATTGATGGGTCATTTAATTTCAATGTTGTTGGTGGCTGGTTGCCTTATACTTTCGATTGGGATGATCCTCTAAATCAACAATCAGCAACTGCTGTCGGTTTATCACCGGGAATATGGTATACAAATATAATAACTGATAGTGAAGGATGTATCCTAATTGATTCTGTTTATGTAACCGCTCCTGAAGATATAGTAGAAATTACAACATACAGTATCGTTGATAACGATTGTTATGATGAAACAAATGGAGCTATTAATATTGTAGTTTCTGGAGGAACACCAAATTATGATTTTCAATGGTCCGGTCCTAGTACGAATTCTACTAATGAAGATGTTTCAAATCTAGCTAAGGGTGTTTATAATGTTACTATTACTGATGCGTTTGGCTGTGAAATGACAGCCAGTTATGAAGTAGATGGTCCGGACAATCCTTTATTTATTAATTCGGTAATTACTTCTGATGTTAGTTGCAATGGGCTTTCTGATGGTTCAGCAAGTTTGAATAATCAAATTACTGGAGGTACCTCACCATACATTAACATAGATTGGGATGGTGAGAATCCTAATGTTTTATCAGCAGGAAACTATAGTGTAGAGGTAACCGATAATAATGGCTGTAAATCATCAGCATCATACACTATATTTGAACCCACGGATTATTCTGTATCACTAGATGTTATCAATGAATATTGCGAAGGACAAAATGCAAACATAATTGTTCATGTAAGTGGAGCCACACCATTTGATGATGGATATTACAATTATATGATAGAGCCTATTTCTGGTATTTCTCCAACTCTAAACTATCAATCATCATCAATAAATAGTGCTAATATATCAGTTGATTTCCCAATAGACAATGATATATCTGATACCTTATTTTTACTTACTATAACCGATAAAAACGGATGTATTTATAATGAAGAAGTTGAGATTCATCCCGCTCGATTATTTAACTATAACGCTACATTTGGCATTTGCTATGGTGATAGTATAGTAATTGATGCTAATAGCTTTGCTAACTACAGCAACTACTCATGGTCTTTAAATCCATCGCAAGTAACAAATGTAGATGAATCTAGTCTAGGTTTAGTAGTTACTAATTCATCAACTATTTTTGTGACAGTTAGTGATTATTCTTCAGCTTGTTCATTTACTGATGAACTTGACATAGTTGTTCTGAATCCTACAATTGTTTCTAACGACGATTTTGGAATAATAAGAGGAGAAAGCGCAATGCTTTCTATAACTGACGGAGAACCACCTTATTTGTGGAGTACGACTGAAACAACAAGTGATATTGTTGTTAATCCTCTTGTTACTACTAATTATATAGCTTACGCCTTGGATACAGTGACAGGATGTATTGGTAAGGATACAGTTCGAGTCTTTGTGGGGATGAACGAAGGATTTTCTCCGAACGGTGATGGATATAATGATACTTGGGAGATTAGCTATCTAAATCAATATGAATCATCTAAAGTTGAAATTTTTAACCGATGGGGCACTTCAATATGGTCATCATCTTATCCTAGTATCGAAAATTGGGATGGTAAATTTAATGGTAGTGATTTACCTGTTGGAACTTATTATTATATTATAACATTTGATAGTAGTTTAAATAAAGAACCTCTAACTGGTCCAGTGACCATTGTAAGATAAAAGAATGAAAAAATTCATATTATATTTTGTTTTAATTCTAATTTGTAACTTATCGCTTGCACAACAGCTGCCACAATTTACAAGTTATCAGTTAAGTCCATTTTTATACAATCCTGCTTTTGCTGGAGTTGAAGGGACTACTCAATTAAATGCGGTCATTAGAAACCAGTGGTCTGGGGTTAGAGAGGCTCCTCAAACAGACGTAATTAGTGGTTATGGTTTATTGAGAAATGAAAATATGGGTCTTGGAGCTACAGCTTTCAAAGATGTTGCCGGAGCTGACAGCCGAAGAGGAATTACTTTGAGTTATGCTTATCATTTAAGAGTAAAAAATGATGTTAGTTTATCATTGGGTTTATCTGCAGGATTTTTACAATACAGATTAGATCATACTATAATATATCCTTATGATGATGGCGATCCCATTTTTAACTCTTCTATTCTTTCTTCTGTTGTTCCAACAGCTACTTTTGGGGCATATTTATATGCTGATAATTTTTATGCATCTATTTCCTTACCACAGCTTTTAACTAGTACATTTAGCATAAAAGATGCATATAGCAATAATAGTTTAATTGAAGGAGGTTTGACAAACCATTTTTTCGTTGGTGGTGGTTACATCAAAAATATTAATGATATTTTTACTATTGAGCCATCTCTTCTAATAATGCTGTCTTCTCCTGCACCTGCTAGTGTAGAGTTAATGACTAAGCTTACTTACAATGAATTATTATGGACGGCTTTATCCTACAGATTTAATGATGCTGTTTGTATGTATATTGGGGTTGACATTGACGAACGTTTTTACGTTGCATATGCGCATGATTTTGTAACTACAGAATTATCGAAAGTAACAAGTGGTACTAATGAATTTAAAATAGGATTTAGATTTAATAAAGTTAAATAAAAAACCCTCCATTATTAATAGAGGGCTTTTAAATTGTCTAACAATTAAGCTAACCAAAAACAAATGTTACGACAAGCAAATTTATGTCTTTTGTCTTCTTTTGCAGTTATCCTGTTTTTCTTTTTTTAACATCAAATTGTTAGTTATGTCGTTTTATAACATAAAATAATACTATAAGAAATGGTCTTTGTAGCTTATTTTATGGCCTTATTTGTTGGAATTATACTAGGTATATTGGGAAGTGGTGGCTCAATTTTGACAGTTCCCATATTAGTTTATTTAATTGGTATAAAACCCGTTAGTGCTACTGCTTATTCCTTGTTTATTGTTGGCGTTACTGCTCTTGTTGGTGCTCAAAGATTTTTTAGAAATGGTCAAATTAATTATAAAATAAGTTTATACTTCGCTTTTCCATCATTATTAGGTGTGTTTGTAAGTAGAAAATGGATACTCCCAAACTTATCTGAATCATTACATTTTTTTCATTTCTTTTCAATTAAAAAAGATACATTCATATTAGTCTTTTTAGGAATTGTAATGCTAATTGCTGCTCTTTCAATGTTATTGTCTTGGAAAATAAATTCTGTAGATAAAAATAATATAGAAAATAACTTAATTTTAATAGCTTTTGATGGTATAGTTGTTGGTCTTATAACTGGTTTTGTTGGTGCTGGTGGAGGTTTTCTAATAATACCAGCTTTATTACTGCTTACAAATATTAGTATGAATGAAGCGATAGGAACATCTTTATTAATTATTGCGATCAAGTCAATTTTAGGTTTCACTGCAGAATTAAATAATATTATCGAATGGAATTTATTATTTACTTTTACAGTATTCTCAATATCAGGAATTTTAATTGGTTCTTACTTCTCAAAGTTGCTTAATGGAGGCATTTTAAAGAAATCATTTGGTATTTTTGTATTATTAATATCCATAGTCATACTTACTAAAGAAATATTTTTTTAAAAAACATCATATTCAATTAAATTCATGAAAGTAGAACAATTATACACTAAATGTTTGTCTGAAGCGGCTTATTATATTGAGTCTAATGGAGAGGTTGCAATCATCGACCCTCTTAGAGATATTGATGTATATCTTGAGATGTCTAGAAAAAATAATGCTATCATCAAATATATTTTTGAAACACATTTTCATGCTGATTTTGTATCAGGTCATGTTGATTTAGCCAAAAAAACAGGAGCTACAATTATTTATGGTCCTAACGCTGATGCTAGCTTCGATTTTCACAAAGGTTTTGATGGTGAAATATTTAATGTTGGTGATGTTTCGATAGAGTTACTTCACACTCCAGGTCACACTATGGAATCATCTTGCTTTTTGTTATCAGATGAAAATGGGAAAAAGCATAGCGTTTTTACTGGAGACACCTTGTTTGTTGGAGATGTAGGTAGGCCGGACTTAGCTGTTAAATCAGTAGATATTACAAAAGAAGATTTAGCAGCTATGCTATTTGATTCTTTAAGATCTAAGTTATTACCGCTTCCAGATCATATTATTGTTTTTCCAGCTCATGGAGCTGGTTCAGCTTGTGGTAAAAATATCGGCTCAGAAACTTTTTCTACCATGGGTGAGCAAAAGCAGTCTAACTATGCTTTGCAGAATATAAGTAAAAAACAATTCATTTCTGAAGTAACCGATGGTTTACTAGCACCACCGGAATATTTTTTTACAGACGTAAAAATGAATAAAATAGGCTATGATGATTTAGATTTGGTGATTACAAAAAATTTAAAATCATTAATGTCTTCAGAATTTTCCGAATTAAATAAAGATGATGCTGTGATACTTGACACTCGTTCTCCTCAAGATTTTTCGAAAGGATTTATTAAAGGCTCAATTAATATTGGTTTAAAAGGACAATTCGCCCCATGGGTAGGAGCGATTCTCAGTCTAGAATCTCCATTATTATTAGTTGTTGACAAGGGTTTTGAACGTGAAGCTATTACTCGTCTAGCTAGAGTAGGATATGAAAATGTTATTGGCTTTTTAGATGGAGGTATAGATTCATATGATGGCAATCTTGAACAGATTACTAATAATTCTCCAATAGAAGCAACGGATAAAATAAATCAAGGACATAAGCACATTCTTGATGTTAGAAAGCCTAGTGAACGTTATAATGGCTACATAAGTCAATCAATACACATAAGATTACAAGAGTTGTCTCAAAAAATGGCTATACTTAATAAAGAAGATAATATTATGGTTTACTGTGCTGGTGGATATCGTTCAATGATTGCTTGTTCAATTTTAGCTGCTAATGGTTTTGAGAACACTATTAATGTCGAAGGAGGTTATTCCAAATTATCGCAACAAGACGTATCTCTAACATTAGGTGAATCTTGCTCAAACTAAACGAAATGGAAAAAGTAAATTTAATTGATGTAAGAACCCCCAAAGAGTTCAATGCTGGAAGTGTTCCAAGTGCTGTAAATATTCCTCTAAATGAGGTCATTGACAGACTTGATGAGCTTAAGCAATTACAACCCATGTTAGTTTTTTGTGCAGCTGGTATACGTTCACAAAAAGCAATAGACTTTTTAATAGCTAATGGTGTTAAACAGGTGGAAAATGGTGGCGGTTGGCTAGATGTAAATGCTAGATTTAAAAATTTATAGTTTTTCGAATTTAAAACCTAGTGAACTAAAATAACTTAGTATTTTTGGCAACACCTCTTTTACAGTTTTTGCTGATTTCTCATTTTCATGTAAAACTATTATTGAACCTGATTTTGTATTTTTAATAATGTTATTGTAACATTCTTCTGGACAAGTTTTTTTGTCAAAGTCCCAGCTTAATATATCCCACATAATAATTTTATAATGTTTTTTCAAATTATTTATTTGGGACAGTCTAATTCTACCATATGGAGGTCTAAATAAATTACTATTTAAAAGTTTGTTAGCCTTTTCTATATCTTTATAATAGCTACTGTTTTTTGTTTTCCAACCATTAGGGTGTGAGTAGGTGTGATTTCCAATTTTATGATTCTCATCTTGACATCTTTTCATTAGTTGGGGATATTTTTCTGCATTCGAACCCAAATAAAAAAATGTTGCTTTTGCATTATATTTTTTCAATTTATCTAAAATAAATGGACTTAAAATATTGCATGGTCCATCATCAAATGTTAGGTATATAGTTTTCTTGTCCTTCTCTTTACTCCACAATAATGAAGGAAAAAAAAATTGAAATAATGTTGGTGTTTTAATTAGTTTAAGCATAAAAAAGAGAGCCGAAAGGCTCTCTTGATGAATTTATTATTGATATTTTTCGTAAAGTTCAACTATCTTCTTTTGTGACTCTTGATCTTCATATCTTGTGGTTAAACTATACATGTTTGAAATAATTTGATTTGCTATTTGATAATCCCTTTGAACCTTGCTTAAGAACTTTTCGCCTATAGAATTATAATAGTCTAATTCGTCAAAATATGTATTGGTTAAAATATTAATAACCTCTCTAGCTTTTTCTGTTTTTCCGATTCTGTAATACCCTTCAGCTAATGGTAAATTAAAATAGTTGTAAGGTATAGCTTCATGAGGCATAATTTCTATGCACTTATCAAGAACTACTTCGGCTTTTTCAAATTCTTCTTTTTTGATTAGAGCGTCAGAAAGTCTGGAGAAATTATTTCTGAAATTCATAGTCATTCTCATATTTGTTTCGTCTAAATATATAGAAGGATCTTGCATATTCCCCCATCTGAATTTATTAATTAGATTATCATACATAATGTCCGTTGCAATTTCACCTGTTTGACCATCGTTTGATTTTGCTAAATAGGGAACAAAACGGTAAGCTAAACCTTCCAATTGAAAATACTTTTCTAAGCCCATAAAGTTACCAGAACCCACTGTTATAGCGAAATAAATGGGTCTTTCCCAATTGAAATTAGCAAGAATATCAAGAAACATCATTTCATTTTTACTAATTCCGTTACCCTTAAGTTCCCATTTTATTTCGTCAACAATTCTTTCTCTGTAACTTTCAGGTACAACGCCTTTACTAATAATATCATCTTTATTAATGGAAATTTTAAGTTTATTGGTAGGACAATAATTTACTTTCTCTCCATTTCTTGTAATGAGTTTGTGTTTATCTTTATCACTAATAATAAATTTAACTACTTTATTAACCTCAACATATCCATTGTTATTATCTCTAATCATGACATAATCCCTAGTGCCTTGTTTATATTGATTTTCAGTCAAAGAGCTTGGGATAGGCGCAGCATCATATGCAGCTCGTTTCATTTGATCAATGTACCAATCAGTATTGAATAAACTTAAATTGACAACTCTTATATCGGTTCTAATTCCTTCGACCTCCTGAGCATACCAAAGAGGAAACGTATCGTTATCTCCATTAGTAAAAATTATAGCGTTTGGAGCACAAGAGTTTAGGTAATTGGTTGCGACCTCTTTTGCTGTATATCTTCCAGATCTGTCGTGATCATCCCAATTTTCTTTTGCCATCAATGTTGGTACCATCAATAAACAAAGCAGGGAAGCAATAACAGAACTATTTAGTGCTGAAAGTTTTTTGGAAAGAAAGTCAATGATTCCTAATACCCCTAAGCCTATCCATATAGCATAAGCATAGAATGAACCAACATAAGCATAATCTCTTTCTCGAGGCTGGTAAGGATATTGATTGAGGTAAACTACAATTGCAATACCTGTAAATAGGAATAGCAGGAAGACAACTAATGCATCATTTTTACTCTTTTGCAACTGATAAAGTAAACCAATTATTCCAAGTAAAAACGGTAACATATAGTATATGTTTCTTCCTTTGTTATTAGCCATCGTTTGAGGGATATTATCTTGAGGTCCCAATCCTCGAATTTTTTCATCAATAAATGGAATTCCGCTTAGCCAGTTTCCTTTATTTATTTCACCATGACCTTGAATGTCATTTTGACGACCAGAGAAATTCCACATGAAATATCTAAAATACATATGTCCCAACTGATAGCTAAAAAAGTAGCGTAGGTTTTCTGAAAAAGTTGGTGGATTTTCAGAGTTTTTTTGGCCACTCCATTGTTGGTAAGCTTTTGCGTGTGAGGGTTGTTGAGAACTCCACATTCTTGTAAAAAAGCCACTAAATTTTGGATCATAGACTGGCTTTGAATTTTTTCGGTCATTTGTTATTACATATTTTCCTGACTCTTCATCTTTTGAGTAAACTGGCGTTCCATCTTCTAAATCAATTACATTGGCATTATAATATTGACCATTAAGAATCGGCCAATCACCATATTGTTCTCTGTTTAGGTATGCAAGTAAACTCACAGCATCTTCAGGATTATTTTCATCGATTGGAGTATTTGCATTTGATCGAATAACTAATATGAAAAAAGTAGAATAACCAATTAAAATTGTAGTAAAACTAACTAAAACAATTCCTAATGTTGGTTTACTATACTTTTTAGCATACTTTAGGCCAAAGATAATTCCTAAAATAATTAAAGCAAAATAGATAATAGTTCCTGAGTTAAATGGTAGACCTATTGTATTAACGAAGAATATTTCAAATGCCTTTGCAAAATTCACAACTTGTGGAATTATAACACCTTGAATACCTCCAGTTATTAAAACTGCTAGTAAAAAAACCAAAAAGACGCCAGTTTTAGTTGGCTTAAATTTTTTGAAGTAATAAATAAATACGAGAGCTGGTATAGCTAACAGATTCAATAGATGAACACCAATAGATAGACCAATTAAATATGCAATTAAAATAATCCATCTTGCTGCATATTTATCATCGGCTTCATTTTCCCATTTTAAAATTGACCAAAATGTAATAGCCGTAAATGTTGATGACATTGCATATACTTCTCCCTCAGTGGCAGAAAACCAAAATGAATCTGAAAAGGTATAAGCTAAAGCTCCTACCAACCCGCTTCCAAAAATTCCAATTTTTTGGGCAGTAGTAAGTTTATTATTTCCATCAGAAATAAAAATCAATTTTTTTGCCAGGGCTGTGATTGTCCAAAACAAAAACAAAATTGTCAATGCACTACAAAGGGCGGACATTAAGTTAATCATAAATGCAACATTGGAAACATCATTTGCAAATAGGCTAAAAAATCTTCCCAATAATTGA
>CESP01046697.1_pt1 | contig 15846 bp, 13 predicted proteins | sample 531211 | NCBI WGS metagenome assembly CESP01 (sample SAMEA2622074, study PRJEB7988) | marine metagenome | biome: marine biome (ENVO:00000447); feature: surface water layer (ENVO:00002042); material: "saline water (ENVO:00002010), including plankton (ENVO:xxxxxxxx)" | depth 5 m | reverse complement strand
AGCCTAGATAAATGACATCTTCAATGACAGAACCCGGCTTATAGATTGTCTGGCAAAATCCATTTGCTGTTCTACTTTTGTGCTTTTGATCCTTTCATAATACCATTGACTAATTGTTAAAAACCCATACTATCCCAATTAATCCCATAATGGAGGGTGATTTGAAAAAATTAAAAAAAACTAGGTTTAAAAATAAGAATGTTTTTATCAAGTTACGAAAACAAAATAGACAAGAAAGGTCGGGTTTCAGTGCCAGCTACTTTTAGATCTCACTTGAATACAATGGGATATAATGGCTTCATCGCTTATCCCTCTTTTAATCACTCTTCACTTGAAGCTTGTTCTCAAGAAAGAATTGAAAAACTTTCTAATACAATTGATTCTCTCAATCCATTTGAGGAAAAAAGAGATTATTTCGCAACTTCGGTACTATCCGAAAGTGAAAACTTACAATTTGACACTGAAGGGAGAGTTTCAATATCAAAAAAATTATTAATTCATGCAAAAATTAAAAGTAATATTTTATTTGTAGGGCTTGGTAAAACATTTCAAATTTGGGAACCAAACAACTTTGAGAAATTTAAGGTTATGGCAAGAAAAAAAGCTTTTCAAAATCGATCTAACTTGAAATGGGATAATCAATTGAAAGGAGATAAGTCATGAGTATAAATGTTGGGGGAGGAGAATTGAGAGAACTGAAACCTAGGATATTGGTAATCGGAGTAGGCGGAGCAGGCGGAAACGCGATTAATGCTATGATTGAAGCTGGAATGGAAGGGGTTGAATTTGTAGCAGTGAACACTGACGCACAAGATCTAAAGATGAGCAAAGCAGACGCAAAAATTCAAATTGGAATGAATTTAACAAAAGGGCTTGGAGCAGGAGCGAAAAATGACATTGGCCAAGCTGCTGCAGATGAGTCTCTAAACGAGATCATAAATTATATTCAAGGAAGTAATATGGTTTTTATTGCTTCAGGAATGGGGGGAGGAACAGGTACAGGCGCCTCACATGTAATTGCTAAAGCTGCTAGAGAAATGAATATTTTGACGGTGGGGGTAACAACTCTTCCTTTCGCTTACGAAGGCCCCAAAAGAATGAGAAGAGCAACTACTGGTTTAGATGAATTAAAAAAACATCTTGATACAACAATTGTAGTGCCAAACCAAAATCTTTTTAAAATTGCTAATGAGACCACAGGATTTGAGGAGTCGTTTAGTTTATCAAACGACGTACTCAAACACGGTGTTCAGAGTATTACTGATTTGATGGTGCGGCCAGGAATGATCAACTTAGATTTTGCTGATGTTGAGACTGTAATGAGTTCAAGTGGAAAAGCTATGATGGGGACAGGAGAAGCAGAAGGAGAAAACAGAGCAATGGCTGCTACTGAATTAGCTTTAAATAATCCTTTAATCGATGAATATACTTTACAAGGCGCAAAAGGATTACTTGTAAATATTACAGGAGGAAGCGATATAAAACTTTTTGAGGTTGATGCCGCAGTAAACAAAATAAGAGCTGAAGTCGATCCTGAAGCAGAACTAATATTTGGTGCTATAAAAGATGAAAGTATGAATGGAAAAATAAGAGTTTCTATTGTAGCTACTTCTTTAAAAGGTTCTTCAATTTCTTCAGAGATAAAACCGATATTAAATATAGTAAATGGCTCAAACACAAGAGGCAATTTATTAAATGAAAACTTATTTGCCAAAAGCAACGTCGAGCAAAATGTTGTTAATTCAATTGATGGAGCTACAGCTTTAAAGCTAGACGAAAGTTATGAAATTAAAAATACAGAGGAGCAAAATGCTCTAATCGATAGCTTTGAGAGCAATGAAGAAAAAAAATTGGCGGAAGAACCTGAAACATATAGTAGAGTAATTGAGGATGTTCCTGCTGGGGTCTCAATTGAAAGTGCATCTTACATTGAAAAAAACGTAGATAATGAAATAAATAATATAAACCCTTATGAAAACAAAAGTTCTGTGAACAATCTAGAAGAAGAGTATACACCAAAACTTTTCAATGAAGAACAAAGTCTTGACGAAGTTTCTAGAGATGGCGCAAAAGAAGATGCCATAGAAGAAAAGCTATTTGACCAAGAAAATGAAGATGAAGATTTTGAAATTCCTGCATTTCTTAGAAGACAAAAATTTTAATGAATTTATTAAAAATAAATGAACAAAAAAACAACATCTCCGGAAATTTCTCATTTTCCGGTGATGTTGAGTGAAATAATTGAAGCCTCCTTACCTTTTAAGGGTGGAACTTTTGTAGACTGTACTTTTGGCGGTGGAGGATATTCTGAAGCTCTACTTAGTTTTCCTAACACTAAAGTAATAGCATTTGATAGAGATAATAATGTTGTTTCAACCGCAAAAGAATTAGAAAAAAAATTTAAAAACAGGTTTCGATTTTATCAATCAAAATTTAGCCAAATAGATAAAATTTTAAAAAATGACATCGATACAATAATATTTGATCTTGGACTTTCATCAATTCAATTGAATAATTTAAAGCGAGGTTTCTCTTTTAAATCAAAAGATAAACTAGATATGAGGATGGGACTATCTGATTTTTCATTAAAGGATGCAATAAACAACTTAAACCAAGAACAATTAAAGTTAATCATCAAAATTCTTGGAGAAGAGGAGGAGGCTTCAATTATTTCCAAAAATATTATTAGAGCTAGATCTGAAAAAAAAATTACTAGGGTCGATGAATTAGTAAAAATTATTGAAAAAAGTAAAAGAAAAAATTTATCGAAAAAAATAAATCCTAGCACAAAAACATTTCAAGCTTTAAGAATATTTGTTAACAAAGAAATTTCTGAACTAGTAACAGGAATTATTAATGCTGCTAAACTTCTCAAGCCTGGTGGTAAAATTATAATTGTAAGTTTTCATTCAATAGAAGATAAAATAATTAAATATTTTTTTAAAAATTACTCAAAAAATAAATCAAAACCGTCCAGGTATCTTCCTGAAGAAAAAAATGAAAATCTTGCCTTATTTGAGAAATACACAAATAAAGTTGTCAAACCTTCAATAGACGAGATCAATACTAATAAACCATCTCGTTCTGCTAAGTTAAGATACGCAACAAGAAGTGAGAATAAATTTGTTTATCCTTCTAGTTTAGTACAAAAATTCAAAAAGTATTTAGAAATTGAGGCTATAAATGTTTAGAATTAATATTTTGATTTCGGTCTTAGTTTTTTCATTATTACTAATCTTAACATCATTTATTAAAAATCAAACAAGAATAACTGAAAAAAAAATTTCCAATATTAGCAAGATTATTAATTTAAAAGAAACAGATTATAACGAAACCCAATTAGATTTTTTTTATCTAAGTTCACCATCTATTATTGAGAAAAAGATAAAGCATTTAGATAGTGGTCAGTATGTTCCAATGGAATATTCTAAAATATTTTTAAGTATTTCTAATTTTATTGAACTTCAAAATAAAGTTGTAATCCAAGGTGGTCAAAATGATAAAAAAAAGAAAAAATAGAAAACTAAATTCTAATCAAACAAGTTTTTATTTTGAAGATTTTATAGAAACGAGTAGAAAAAATAAAATTTCAAAAAAAAATAGCTTCATTCAAGATAGAATATATATATTGTTTTTCTTGTTCCTTTCATTAATTTTCATTTTTAGCATAAGAATTATTCATGTATCTTTAAATAAAATTGAAGTATTTGATAAGGAAAATGTGATTGGTAAAACTTTACCAATAAGAAGAGACATTGTTGATAGAAACGGAACTTTAATTTCAAGAAATATTAATTCGTTTCATGCTGCAGTAAATCCAAAACTTATTAATAATAAAGATAATTTTTTGTTAAAATTAAGGTTAAACTTTCCTGAGCTTTCAACACAAAAAATAGAAAAAAAAATAAAAAATGGAAAATATTTCTATTTAAAAAAAAGAATAAATCTAAATGACAAAGAAAAATTCTGGAGCTTAGGAGAAAAAGCAATAGTATTTGAACCTTTCCAATCGAGAATTTATACTCATGCAAATTTATTTAGTCATATAGTAGGTCAAGTCGATTATGATAACTACGGTATTTCTGGAATAGAAAAATATTTTGACAAAGAACTAAAGGACAAAAGTCTTCTAAGTCAACCTTTAGAACTTACTTTAGATATTAATATTCAACATATAATAAGCAAAGAGCTTAATAAGTCTTTAAAAATTTTTGATGCCACAGGAGGAGCAGCATTATTGATAAATGCTGAAAATGGAGAAATTTTATCTTTAGTTTCTTTACCAGATTTTGACATTAACAAAAGAGAAAGTGTTAAAGAAAAAAAATATCTTAATAAAATTACCAAAGGAGTATACGAGCTTGGCTCAATTTTTAAAACTTTCACTATTGCTCTGGCCATTGATAATGACATTGTAAAGCCTAACACAGTAATTAAAAATATACCTAGATCTATAAAATGCTCCAAACATGAAATTTCAGATATAAAGAAATTTCCGAAGCATTTATCTGTTGAGGAGATTTTAGTTCGCTCTTCAAACATTGGAACATTACTCCTTGCAAGGAAAGTAGGGGAGAAAAGGTATAAAAAATTTATTGAAGATGCGGGATTATTAAGGAATCCCGATATTCAATTAGAGGAAGTTGGTAACCCTATTAAGTTTGAATGGAACGAATGTAAATTAGAAACAGTTTCCTACGGACACGGAATTACCACTACACCTTTACAAGCAACTGCAGTTTATGCTGCATTATCAAATGGTGGAAAAATTATTAAACCCAATTTGGTTAAATCAGAAAATAAAAATTATGGAAACCTAATTTCAGAAACCACAAGCAAAAAAATTAATAACATGTTGAGAAAAGTAGTTACTGACGACGAGGGGACTGCAAAACTTGCTGATGTTTTTGGGTATAATGTCGGGGGTAAAACTGGAACTTCTCAAAATTATAGAGACAAAAAAAATAATTTGAATACATTCATTTCTATATTTCCATCGCAAGCACCTAAATATGCCTTACTGGTAATGCTTGAGAATCCTAAGGTCGCTAAGAATTTGATTTATGACTATAAGGGTTATAAAGTAAAAGCGTTTAGGAACGAGGCAGGTTGGAATTCTGTTTATGTTGCAGGCAAAATAATAAAAAAAATTGGACCAATTTTAGCCATAAAGAATCAAGATTTTAACAATCAATATGTTGCTAAAAGATCTAATTAAAAATCTTCCAGAAGAAGCAAAAAAAAATAGAGTAAGAGGGCTTTCTATAGATAGTAAAAAAATCAAGCAAGGTTTCATTTTTTTTGCGATAAAAGGAAAAAAATTTAACGGTGAAAAATATATTAGCGAAGCTATAAAAAAAGGTTCAATAGCTATAGTTTGTTCAAAAACTTGTAATTTCAAAAGTAAAAAAATTCCAATTATTAAAACATCAAATGTTAGGTATTTACTAAGTGAGTTTTGTTCTAAATTTTATCGTTTTAAACCAAAAAATATAATAGCTATAACTGGAACTAACGGAAAAACTTCTGTAGCTGATTTATTTTATCAAATTTTAAGTTTAAACAAAATTCCTGTTGCCTCTATTGGAACTTTAGGAGTCAAATATAAAAATAAAATTTTAAAATCTAATCTTACTTCTCCTGATACCATATTACTTCATCAATTGTTGGAAAAAATTAAAAAAAAAAGAATTGATAATGTTATTATTGAGGCCTCTAGTCATGGTTTACATCAAAATAGGATAGAACACCTAAATTTAAATGCAGGAATTTTTACAAATTTTAGTCAGGATCATCTAGATTATCATAAAAATATGAGAAAATATTTAAATGCCAAATTACATCTGTTTAAAAATATTTTACCAAGAAATAAATTTCTAATAAGTGACAGTGCTATTAAAGAATTCTCAATTTTGAGAAAGATTTCGAAAAAAAGAGGGTTAAACTTGATAGACTCAAATCAAATTAGAATTAATTTAGAAAAGAAAATTAAACTTAATTTAAATAAGCTACAGTATAAGAATTTATCAATGGCTATAGCTGCAGCTAAAGTATCTAAACTTAAATCAAAAAAAATTTATAAATCTCTTTATAAGATTAAAGATGTTAACGGTAGACTAGAATTAGTTAAAACTTTTCAAAATAATGTAAGAGTATTTGTAGATTTTGCGCATACACCAGACGCGCTTTTAAAAACTTTAGACTCAATGAGTCTATCCAATGATAAAAATATTTCATTAGTTTTTGGATGTGGTGGAGATAGAGATAAAAAGAAAAGAGCATTAATGGGTAAAATTGCAAGCTCAAAATGTAAAAGAATTTACGTTACAGATGACAATCCAAGAAATGAAAAACCTGAGAAAATTAGAAAAGAAATAATTAATAACATTGATAATAAGAACTGTTTCAATATTGGTAATAGGGTTGAAGCGATAAGAACTGCAATTTTAAATGCAGATAGCAACGAAATTATTTTAGTAGCAGGCAAAGGTCATGAAAGTGAGCAAATTTATAATAAAAGAATTATTAACATTTCAGATAAGGAAATAATTAATAAATTAAAAGTTCAAAAGAAAAAACATTCTCATCAAAATCTTACTTTTATTCAAAATAAAAAAATTTTATCAGCAATTACTAAATTTAAAAAAGCATCTAATTTTCATGGTCTGGCAATAGACTCAAGAGTTATAAAAAAAAATAATTTATTTCTGACACTAAAAGGAAAAAATAATGATGGAATAAAGTTTGTTCCTGAAGCTATAAAAAAAGGTGCCAAATACATAATATCTTCAAAAAAAATAAAAAAATTTAAAAGCAGATCAATTAGAGTAAGTAATGAGACCAAATTTTTAAATGATTTTGCATTAAAAAAAAGAAACCTTTCTACTGCTAAGATAATTGCTATTACTGGTAGTGCAGGTAAAACTTCATTGAAGAATTTATCAAAAGAGCTATTACAAAATTTTCAAGAAACTTTTTGCTCTCCTAAGTCATACAATAATCACTTCGGAGTTCCTCTTAGTCTATCAAACTTAAAAACTAAGTATAAGTACTGCATTTTGGAGGTAGGCATGAGCAAGGCAGGTGAAATTAACTTACTTACCAAACTCATAAGACCACATATTGGTATAATTACGAATATTGGAGAGGCTCACATAGAAAACTTTAAGAATTTGAGAGGCATAGCTGAAGCTAAAGGAGAGATTATTAATAACGTTGAGAATGGCGGGACCATGATTTTAAATAGAGATGATAAATATTTTAAATATTTCCAAAAAAAGGCAAAAAAAAAGAATTTAAAAATACTGACGTTTGGACTCAGCAAAAAAGCAAATATCTATCCAGTTAATGTTAAAAAAAATGATAAAAAAATAAACCTTAAGGTGAGAACATCAAAATACATTTTAGATTTTGAAATCAAAAATATTAATATTTATAACGTTCTTTCATCTTTAGCTTTAATGGAAGAATTAGGGCTAAACTTAAGAAAAGCAACAAAATATTATAAGAACTTCCAACCATCAGACGGGCGAGGTAAAATTCATAATGTAAAAAGATACAAAAAAAGTTTCAAACTAATTGATGAAAGTTACAACGCTAACCCGCTTTCAGTAAAGAATGCGATCAAAAATTTTAAATCTATTAAAAAAGTAAATTTTAAAAAATATTTGCTTTTGGGAGATATGCTTGAATTAGGAGAAAAATCTGATTACCTACATAAGGACATTTCAAAAGTTATTAACAGATCAGATATAGATAAAGTATTTATAAAAGGCACTAAAACACTAATCACTTACAAGAATATTAATAAAAATAAGAGGGGTAACATCTTTCAACAAGGGGAAGATCTAGATTTTACTTTAACTAACATTATAGCTAATAATGATTATTTAATGATTAAAGGTTCGAATGCCACAGGTTTAAACAATTTTACTAAAAAAATAATTAAAGGTTTATAGATGTTATTTCATTTTTTTACTTCTTTAGTTGATCAGTATTCCTTTTTAAATGTTTTTAAATATTTAACATTTAGAACTGGATTATCAGTGATGACTTCACTGATTTTAGTTTTTATAATTGGAGGTCCTCTTATTAAAATTTTTTCTGAAAATATGATCACAGGTCCCATAAGGCAAGATGGCCCAATTGATCACATTGTAAAAAAGTCAGGCACCCCAACTATGGGAGGAGTAATAATTATTATAGGAATTATCTCAAGCACATTACTTTGGGCAGATTTAACAAACATCTATGTTTGGCTATTAATTTTTGTCTCTCTGAGCTTAGGTTGCTTAGGCCTCTTAGATGATGTTCTTAAAATAAAATATAAAAATTCAAGTGGATTAAAATCAAGATATAAATTTTCCGGTCAATTATTAATAGCAGGTATAACTTTATTTATTTTAATTAAGTACTCTAATCATGAATATTTATTTAATCTATATTTTCCTTTTTTTAAAAATCTGATTTGGCAAATGGGTCTTTTTTTTATTCCATTCGGCTTGTTTGTAATTATTGGAGCATCCAATGCAGTTAATCTAACTGATGGGCTTGACGGTTTAGCAACAGTTCCTGTTATGTTGGTGGCTTTATCATTTACGCTCATATCCTATGTTGTGGGTAATACGATCTTTTCTGAATATTTAAAGATTCAGTATATACCAGACGTTGGAGAACTCTCTATTTTCTGTGGTTCAATAGTTGGATCTTGTCTTGGATTCCTATGGTATAATGCACCACCTGCAAAAATTTTCATGGGGGACACCGGCTCGCTATCGCTGGGTGGTTCATTAGCCGCTATAGCAATTATCGTAAAACATGAAATTGTTCTAGCGATAATTGGAGGTTTGTTCGTGTTAGAGACTGTCTCAGTGATAATTCAAGTGATTTCTTTTAAATTTACAGGAAGAAGAATTTTTAAAATGGCGCCTATCCATCATCATTTTGAAAAGAAAGGATGGGCAGAGTCAACAATAGTTATTAGATTTTGGATAATAGCAATAATTTTAGCATTGGTAGGATTAGCGACACTAAAATTAAGGTAGCAAATGTTATCAGAAAAATTTAAAAATCTATCCTTTTTAATTTATGGTTTAGGTATTACGGGTAAATCTGTAATAAATTTTTTCAATAATAATAATATAAAAAATTACAAAGTTTGGGATGATTACGATAATCTATCATACAAAACAAAAAGACCTTCAGATTTAAACAAAACTTTAAAAATGGTAAACTATATAGTTATAAGCCCAGGAATTAGTTTATTAAAATCAAAAAATAAACAATTAAAAAAATATAAAAATAAGTTAATTACGGATATTGATATTATTTTTTTGCTAAAAAAAAATTTTAAAAGTATTTTGGTAACAGGTACAAACGGAAAATCGACCACGTGTAAAATTATATCGCATATTTTAAAAAAAAGAGGATTGAAAACATATTTGGGCGGAAACATTGGAACCCCAATTCTTAATATAAAGATAAAACAAAATAGTTTTTTAATAATCGAAGCATCTTCTTTCCAATTAGCTTACTCTAAATTTATATGTCCTGATTACGCATTACTTTTAAATATAACAAATGATCATTTAGATTGGCACGGAAGTTTCAGAAATTATTTAAATTCAAAAATGAGGATATTTAAAAATCAAAAAAAAAACCAATTTTCTATTATCAACAAAAAAATGAAGAATGAATTTAAAAAAAGAAAACTTGTCGGAAAATTAATTACGCCCAATATAAAAAATTACATAAAAATTAAAACTAAAATAAAAAATCCCTACATAAAGTCAGGTATCAATAGCGAAAATATTTCTAGTATTTTGGAATTAACGAAACTTTTAAAAATAAGTAATCAATCATTAATTAATTCTTTGAACACATTTGTCGGTCTTCCACATAGATATGAAATATTCTTAAAAAAAAGAAAATGCACTTTTATCAATGACTCCAAAGCTACGTCTTTTCAAGCAACGAAACTCGCACTTCAAAATTCTAAAGATATCTATTGGATAGTTGGTGGTTTACCCAAGAAAAATGACAAAATAGATTTAAGAAACTTGAAAAAAAATATAATTAAAACATATATAATTGGAAAAAATATTAATTTTTTTAAAAAAAAACTTAATAATCAATTAAATTATTGCGTTACTAAAAATTTAAGGAATTCAATTATTCAAATTTTTAAGGATTTAAAGATAAATAAAAGGAAAAATAATACAGTTCTTTTAAGCCCTGCTTCAGCATCTTTTGACCAATATTCAAACTTTGAACAAAGAGGAGAAGAATTTAAAAAACTATGCAAACATTATGCTAAAAAATACACTTAAATTAAAATTTATAAACTATTGGAGAACCATTGATAAAAAAATTTTTTTAGGTTTTCTTGTTCTTTTTTTTCTGGGCTTATTTTTTTCATTTTCATCTACCTCTTCTTTAGCGGGAGAAAGATTAAATAAAGATTATTATTTTTTTTTCTCAAAGCATCTAATTTTTACATTTTTATCATTAACAATTATGATTTTAATTTCGCTTATTGAAACATCGTTTTTAAAAAAAATAATAATACCTTTATTTACAATTTCATTTATTTTTTTAGCTTTAGTCCCACTAATAGGTGTAGAAGTGAAAGGAGCAAAAAGATGGTTAGATTTTTATTTCTTCAGATTACAACCTGTAGAATTTCTAAAACCTCTCTTCATTTTAACAACTGTTAGAATTTTAACTTTAGAAAAAATTCAAACTTTACAATTCAAATATTTTTTGAGCTTTTTATTATTAACTTTAGTAATAATACTTTTAATAGATCAACCTGATCTAGGACAATCAATACTTATCGTAGGAACTTGGATTTCAACAGTATTTATTTCAGGCGTGAATATGATTTATATAATTAGTTTTTCTTTATTTTTCTTAATTTCAATTAGTTCTTTATTATTTTTAATGCCTGAAAAGTTTGGTTATATAATAAATCGATTAATTTCATTTGTGGATCCTGAAAAGGGGGATAAATTTCAATCATCATCCGCCCTTGATGCAATCAAACTAGGCGGATTAAAAGGTCAAGGTATGGGGGAAGGGATTTTAAAAGAAAGTGTTCCAGAAGCGCACACAGATTATATAATCGCAATTATTTCTGAGGAGTACGGATCAATCATATCAATTTTTATAGTATTTATATTTTTATATATTTCTTTCAGAATTATAAAAAATTCTTTAATGCAAGATGATAAATTAATCAAAATGTCACTTTGTGGTCTTGCAACACTATTGATATTTCAAACATTTATTCATGTTGGAGTTAATACAAGTCTTATTCCAACAACAGGTATGACTTTGCCTTTTTTAAGTTACGGAGGCTCATCTCTTATAGGAAGTGCACTACTTGCTGGAATAATTTTAAATTATACTAAAAATAAAACCTATCTCTATGAATAATAATACAAAAATTTTAATAGCTACTGGAGGTACTGGAGGACACGTATTTCCAGGTTGCAACTTAGCTAAACATTTATTGAGAAAAAAATTCGAGGTAATCCTTACTACCGATAAAAGAGGATACAAATTTGTTGATAGCTTTAAGAGTTTAAACATCTTCATTCTGTCGTCATCTCAAATAGTGCGAAGAAATATTTTAACTGTTTTATTTTCTTTTTTTTTAATTGCGTATTCAGTTTTAAGAGCATTAATTTTTTTGTATTCTCACAAACCTAAAATAGTATTTGGGATGGGAGGATACTCTTCTTTTCCAATTTGTATTGCCGCAAAAATTCTAAAAATTAAATTAATAATATATGAAAATAATCTAATTGTCGGAAAAGCAAATAAATTTTTGCTTCCATATTGTGAAAAAATTTTAGTTTCTTTTAACGAGACTGAAGGAATTTCAGATAAATACAAAAATAAGGTTTTTTTAATTGGAAATATAATCAAAGAGGAGATTATTAATTTTCAAATAAATAAGAAAGAAGATATGCACAAATCAAAATATTTTAACATTCTTATCCTTGGAGGAAGTCAGGCAGCTAAAATATTTGCTGAAACTCTGCCAGATATTTTTAAACAGTGTAAAGAAAATGGTATAAGATTAAAAATTTATCAACAATGTTTAATTGAGCAAAATGAAAGACTGAAGTTTTTTTATCAAACTGAAAAAATAGAATATGAGGTTTTTAATTTTAAAAATGATTTAACTTTTTATCTCTCGAAAGTAAATTTAGCTATTACCAGATCCGGATCTTCAATGTTAGCTGAGCTCACAAATGCTAGAATTCCGTTTATTGCAGTACCTCTTCCAACTTCAGCTGATAATCATCAATTTAAAAACGCTTTGCATTATCAAAATAAAACCTCTTCTTTTTTATTGGAAGAAAAAGATTTAAAACACAAGCTTTTATCTTTAATACAATCTATCCACAATAATTTTTCTCTATTGGATACAATTAGAGACAATCAAAGACAATTTTCTGACAAAAATGTCTACAACAATATTGATGACGTGCTAAAAAAAATAATTAATGAAAAAAATTAATCTTGGTCAAAAAGATATTATCCACTTTATTGGTATCGGTGGTATTGGTATGAGCGGTTTAGCTTTGATCATGAAAAATATGGGTTTTAAAATTCAAGGAAGCGATCAAAGTAAAAACAAAAACATTACCACCTGTCAAAAAGCTGGTATAAAAATTTTTTTTGGCCACTCAAAAAAAAATCTACGTAATTCTACCTTAATTGTAAAATCATCTGCTATTAAAAATAATAACAGCGAAATTAAATTTGCCTCTAAAAAAAAATTACCAATATATTCTAGGGCAGAAATTCTTGCAGATGTTGTTTCTTTAAAAAAGAATATAATTATTACAGGCTCTCATGGAAAAACAACTACTACTTCTTTAGTTTCTAAAATTTTATTAGACCAAAAATTAGATCCAACAATTATCAATGGTGGTGTGATTAATTCTTTCCAAAGTAACGCAAAATTAGGTCGAGGAGATTGGGCAATATTAGAGGCAGACGAATCTGATGGTAGTTTTTTAAAATTACCAATTAACTACTCAATTGTGACTAATATTGATCATGAACATATTGATTATTATAAAAACTTTAAAAATTTAGAAAATTCATTTAAAAAATTTTTAGAGAAAACTCCTCCAACAGGAAAAGCGATAGTGTGTATAGACAACAAGAACATCAAAAAAATATTTAACAAAATAAAAAATAAGAATATCCTGACGTACGGCGAAACTAAATCTGCTAACTATTGCGTTTCTAATATAAGGTATAAAACTGATTACTCAATTTTTGATTTGAGCTATAAAAGTATTAAAAAAGATAAAAAAAAAATTAAAAATATTTTCTTAAAACTTTTAGGTAAACATAATGTATTAAATGCAGCAGCAGCTTCTGCTGTTTGTTTAAATTTAGGAGTAAGTCATCAAGTAATTAAAAAATCCTTAAGAAAATTTACCGGAGTTCAGAGAAGAATGACAAAAATATTCTCTAAAAATCAAAATGATTTTTATGATGATTATGCTCATCACCCAACTGAAATAAGGTCTATTCTAGAAGGAGTAAAAAATGCTCACAAAGATAGAAAAATACTTTCAGTTTTTGAACCACACAGATACTCAAGATTATTATCTTTAAAAGAGGAATTCGCAAAATCATTCAAAAAATCAAATTTAGTTCTCCTATGCCCACTTTATGCTGCTGGTGAAAAGAAAAATACACACTTTAATCAGATCAAATTTGCAAAATTAATTTCTAAGTTTTCAAGAACAAAAGTAGTTATTATAAAAAATTTTGAAGATCTTGGAAAATGTCTAAGTAAAAATTTAATTAGTAATGAGATTGTTATTGGTATGGGAGCTGGACTGATATCAAAATATATAAGAGAACTAAAAGTTATTTTATGAGCTTAGATCAGAATTTACTAAAAAGATTTGAAAAAAATATTTATAATAATGTTAATCTTTCAAAATTTAGTTGGTTTAATTTGGGAGGGCCTGCAGAATATTTATTTAAACCTGAAAATGAGAGTCAATTAATTGAATTTTTTAAAGAAAATAAAAACGAGAAGCTAAAAACTACTATTCTAGGAGCTGGTTCAAATACCTTAATAAGAGATAAAGGAGTTAAAGGTGTTGTGATTAAATTAGGACCAAAATTTTCTGAAATCAAGTTGATTAACAAAGATACTATTGAGGTTGGGGCAGCCGCATTAGATCGTAAGGTTTCAAATTTTGCTAAAGAAAACGGTATCGGTAATTTTGAATTTCTATCATGTATTCCTGGATCATTAGGGGGAGCAGTTGTGATGAATAGTGGATGTTACGGAGATGATATATCAAAAATTTTACAATCTATTACAGTAATTGAAAAAAATAGTTGTAAAAAAAAGGAGATAAATCGCAGCGAAATTAAGTTTTTTTATAGGGGAACAAATTTATCAGATGAATTTGTTATCACTTCAGTAAAACTTAAGGGAGAAACTCAATTGAAAAAAGATATAGAAGAGAAGCAAAAAAGGTATATTGAAAAAAAAAAATTGTCTCAACCAAGCCAAATAAAAACTTGTGGAAGCACATTTAAGAATATTATTAATAAAAAAAAGGCTTGGAAATTAATAAAGGAAACTGGTTGTGATGATTTTAAAGTAGGAGATGCTATAATCTCAAAAAAACATTGTAACTTTTTTGTAAACAATGGGAATGCAAATTCATCTGATATTGAGTCACTTATTAATAAAGTACAGCAAACTGTTAGTGAAAAAACTGGGGTTAATCTTGAATTAGAGATTAAAATTATAGGTGAAAAAGAAAAAATTTAAAAATGTTTTGGTTGTATTAGGAGGCAATTCTGGGGAAAGAACTGTCAGCATAGATACTGGTAAAGCCTGTGCAAAAGCACTTAAAAAAAAAAAATACAAAGTTTCATTGTTTGATCCAAAATTTAAAAATTTTAATTTAATAAGTAAAACAACAGATGTAATTTTTAATGCTTTACACGGTAAAGAGGGTGAAGATGGTATTGCACAAAGTTATTTTGAGTATTTGAAGATACCTTATACTCATTCAGGTGTTGTGAGTTCGTATAATTGTATGAATAAAATTATATCAAAAAATGTCTTTAAGAAAAAAAAAATTTTAACACCAAAGTTTTTTAGTCTTTTTAAGAATGAGACTAAAAAAAATATTTTTCATAAACTAATAAAAAAAAAAGGGATGGTTTTTCCAATAGTAATTAAACCAGTAAACGAAGGATCAAGCTTAGGTGTAAAAATTACAAAAAATTTAAAAGATCTTAATCAATCTTCAAAAAAGTTATTTAAAACTTATAACCAATTAATTTTTGAGCAATTTATCGGAGGCCAAGAAATACAAGCAGCGGTGATAAACAACATACCTTTAGGAGCAATTGAGCTCGTGCCAAAAAGATCATTTTATGATTACAAAGCAAAATATACAAAAGCTGCAAAAACTAGACATATTATGCCTGCTAGGTTGAGTAAAAAAAATTATCAAAAAGTTTTAAGTTTAGCATATCAAGCTCATAAAGCTTTAGGATGTAAAGGAGTGACAAGAACAGATTTTAAATTTTATAGAAATAAGTTTTATATTTTAGAAATAAACACACAACCCGGTATGACAAACCTATCTTTAGTTCCAGAAATAGCTAATTTCTGCGGAATAAAGTTTCCAGCTTTAATTGATCAAATATTACAAGACGCTAGCATTAATAGATGAATAAAAGATTTATAATCGCATTATCATTATTATTACTATTAAGCACATATAATATTCAAAATAATTTTACAATGAACTCAAAATTTTCGGTTGAAGAAATTAT
>CESP01081015.1_pt1 | contig 15965 bp, 16 predicted proteins | sample 531211 | NCBI WGS metagenome assembly CESP01 (sample SAMEA2622074, study PRJEB7988) | marine metagenome | biome: marine biome (ENVO:00000447); feature: surface water layer (ENVO:00002042); material: "saline water (ENVO:00002010), including plankton (ENVO:xxxxxxxx)" | depth 5 m | reverse complement strand
TCATTAATTTTATAAATTTTTCCATATATTACATTTAATATTGAGTTAAGCCTCTCATTTAATTCATGGTCTTTTGATCTTTCTTTGTACACTCCAACATTGATTTTTTTTAAATAAATTGTTCTAGTTATGTAAAAATTTGTTACACAATAATTTTTTAGTAAATTTATAAGCCTATCTTTTGCACTTTGTTGTAGAAAACTTCTTGTTTTATACATATCAAGTTTAAAATTTTTGTTGCTTAAAATTAACAATAGAAGTGCATTTCCAGTGTATGAAATAAAATCTTTATTATTATCTAAAAATTTTATTCCTTTATTTGCAACCTCTAAATTAAAAAAATCATCATCACCACAGCATACATAATAATTTTTTTCAATAATCGAATGAGCCTTTGCTATAACTTCAAAATAACTTCCTTTAATATTTAGATGACTAATATTTAATTTATTCGTTTTTTTTATTTCAGCTGAATTTTTCCTCAAATAATTGTCGTCTGAACTATCAATGATTATAATTTGTCCTAAAAAATTAATTTTTGTGTAAAAAATTAATAATCTTTTTAGATTTTTGGGTTTATTTTTTGTGGGTATAATTAAACATAAATCCATCTAAATTATTCACTAATATTTTTATACCAGTCAATAGTTTTATCTAATCCTTTTGACAGGTTGTATTTAGGAAACCACCCTAATTTCTTTTTCATATTTTTTACATCTAATATTTTAAAATTTGCGCTTTTATTTTTTAAATTCTCCCAAGCTATTTCTCCTTTATAATTAATTTTTTTCTTAATAAGTTTTGCAAGAAATTTTATTTTAAAACCTTTTCCATTGCTAATATTTATGTAGTTGAAATTAAATTTTTTATTCATTATTTTATGTATCGCTGACACTGCGTCATCAATATAGATACAATCTCTTACTTCATTTCCAGTTCCAAGACATTTTACAAAACTTTTTTTCTTTTTTTTTGCATCAAAAAATTTGTTTATAAGTGCTCCTATTACATGTGAATTCTTTGATTTAAAATCGTCTCCGGGCCCATAAATATTTGGAAATATTATACAGAAACTATTTAAATCAAATTCTTTTTTATAAGCATTCATCGTAATTATTTGAGACAACTTCCAAAAAGCATATGCCTCAACAGATGGATGAAATGGACCATTAAGCATGTGTTTTTCAGACAATTTTATGTTCTTTTTATCCGGATAAACACACGAAGCTCCTATAAGTATTAATTTTTTGATTTTAAAACTACTCGCTATCTCAAAAATATTTGAATTTATATTTATATTTTCTCTCAATATAGTTGCTGGATATTGAGATGTATAACTTACACCTCCAGTCTTACCAGCACAATGAATTACTATATCGGGTTTTGATCTGTCAAATAATTTTTTTGTTTCTTCAATATTTTTTAAATCAAATTTTTTTTTGTCACCAATTACTTTTAAATTTTTTTTTTTTAAAAAATTTAAAAGTTTTTTTCCTAAAAATCCTTGACTTCCAGTTATTAGAATTTTTTTTACCTTAGTAAATTTTTTTCTATTTATTTTTTTATCTTTTTTATATCTTCCCATGTTTTTTGAAGTCCTTCTTCAATTTTTATTTTTGGTCTCCAAGAAGTTACAGTTTTTATTAATGATACATCATGATAGTATTTCATAGGTCCATCAACTTTAACGTTATCTGAATAAATCTTACAATCTGTAATTTTTTCTATAATACTACATACTTTTTTCAGAGAAGTACCTTTTCCTGTTCCAACATTTATTGAACCTTCAAATTTAGATTTACAGAGTTCGAGCACTGCATCAGCAACGTCATCTACATGAACAAAATCTCTTATTGGTATTTTAGATTTAATTTTGACCTTTTTTTTAAAAAATATTTTCTCAAAAATACTTAATATTATATCTGGTCTTGACAATATACTAGGACCATAAATGTTGCTCAATCTAATATTAATAATTGGTATTTCATTTGAATAAATTTTAGTTATTTCTTCAGCTAAAAATTTGCTAAATAAATAATTATTTCTATATGGATCAAGGGGCGTTTTTTCATCGCATGGAATTTGAATTTTTTTTATATCATACAATAATGCACCAGAAAATGAAATAAATTTTTTGACTTTTCTTTTAGAAAAATAATTTAATGCTTTTTGTAATGGGTAAAAATTATGACTCAAGGCTAAGTCTAAATTAGATTTATTTAGAACATGATGATTTGAATTACCAATCAAAAAAATTACATAATCAATCTTAAACTTATCTAGAATTTTTAAATTTTGAAAATTTTTTAATCTAATAAACTTATTTTTAATAAATAAGGGTGGTCTAGTTCTTCCGACAGCAGTTATTGATGGAAATCTCTTTAAAATAGAAGGTCCTAAAAATCCAGATGGTCCAAACAAAAATATGTTCTTCATATCTATTTTTTTAGAATTCTTTCAATTTGATTAAGTATTGATTTTGTATCTAAACCTAAATCATTGTGAATTTTTTCTCTTTTACCATAAGTATAAATATCTTCATCTCTAATACTGCAGATATTAATTTTAGTATTTTTTTTCAAATAATTGACTGTTTGGGTCATCAGTATAGATGATAATCCTCCATTAATTGTGTGTTCCTCAATAATACATATAAATTTAAATTTTGAGAGTTTATTTCCTAAAACTCTTTGATTTAGAGGTTTTAATCTAAAAATATCTATTACTGTTGAGTCTATATTTATTTTATTTAAAGCTTTTTTAACTTCAAGAGCTCTGTGAACCATTGTACCTGTTGATATTAAACAAACATCATTATTAGCTCCCAATACTCTGAAGCCATCATTTAAATTCTTTTTTGAAATATTTCTTAATTTAGGCCATTTTCCTCTATCTAACCGAACATACTTTAAGCCATTTTGACTAAATATGTAAGAAACCATGTCTAATAATTGATTGGGTTCAGAAGGACAAAATATTTTTGTATTTCCAAGTGAATTAATAACAGATATATCATCAATTGCGTGATGTGTCGGACCATCAACTGCATAAGAATATCCAGCACCTACAGTTAAAATAATTACTGGCAAATTCATAACGCAAATATCTAATTTAATTTGTTCTAGTGCTCTTAAACTTATAAAAGTAGAAATACTATAAACTATCACTTTCTTTCCGGTCGATGCGAGTCCAGCAGCAACTGAAATAATATTTTGTTCAGTTATTCCCATATTAAAAAAATTGTTAGGAAATTTTTTTTTAATTATGTCTAACTTAGGAGCCCCCATATCATTAGACAAAATTACTATGTTTTTATCTCTAGACATTAATTTGTAAATCTTTACAAAAAAATTATCTCTCATATCAAAATTTGGATTAAACATTTAATCTAATTCTTTTTTAGCAATTTTATATATATCCTCAGTTACTGGGCGACTATGCCAAACCGGACTGTTTTCTAATACTTTTGCACCTTTGCCTTTGACTGTGTTAGCAATCAAAACTGACGGTTTTTTTGATTTCTCTGCTTTTTTGAATGATTTTAATATTTGATTTAAATTATTACCATCTTTAATCATGATTACATTCCAACCAAATGATTTCCATTGATAAATTAATTGACTTGTATTCATGAAATTATCAGAAAAATCTGTAGCTCCTATCTTATTGAAATCGACTATTGCTAATACAGAGCTGAGTTTTTTCAATGAAATAAATGATGCCGCTTCCCATACAGAACCAGCAGAGCACTCTGCGTCACCTAACAAAACAATATGCTTTCTATTCTTTTTGTCAATCTTATCAGATAAAGCTATTCCAGCTGTATAACCAAGTCCGTGTCCTAAAGAACCCGTTGATAATTCAACACCCGGTACTTTAGCATCGGCATGTCCACCTAATTTACAATCATTATCCCTAAAATTATTATTTATCCAATCTTTTGGAAAAAAATTCAAATCAGATAATATTGCGTAAAGAGTTTCGGCTCCATGACCTTTGCTTAAAACAAAAATATCTCTTTTTTTATCTTTAATTTTTTTTTTTGAAATATTGAAGAATCCTGAATAATAAATTGATGCAACTATTTCCACACAGGAAAAGCTTGTTGAAACATGGCCACCTTTTTTGTGACATAACTCGAGAACCTTATGTCTTATTTTCTTACATTTTAATTGAATATATTTAATTTGATTTTTTTTCACTGTTATAATTATAATTGATATATGTAGCGATCCTGTAATGATTGTTTATTTCTTTTTTTAATATCTTTTAGGCTTACTTTAAATGAGTTTTTGAAAACGAAAAAAGATTTTCTTCCAATATCACTTATTACTTCTTTTTTAATATGACTTTCATATTTTTTTCTTAGTATATTCCCTTTTGGTATAAAAGCAGTATCAATTGATATTCTTGGTTTTGCTCCATGATCTAAAACTGATTCATGTAATGTAGCACAATCTGTAATTACATATTTGCCTATAAAATATAAATTTGGTAATGGTATATAATCTTTTAAAATTCTCTTACCATCAACAAATTTTTTAGGACTCAACCAGCTATTTTCAAAATTTTTTTTAGGTTTAAAAAATCTTACATAATTATTTTTATAATCACCAAAAATTGGAAAATATAAAGTATAACTTTTATCTGTATTATATTTAGTCCACGCATCAGAATGAGGATGCTCTGATGCATTAAAATTTTTTCTTTTTTTTGTTTTTCCAAATTTAATCCTTAATTGGGGTGGAGAAATAAATCTATCTACTATTCCAAGAATTTTACTTTCTTTTAGAAAATCTAAAATAAATTTTAAAAATAAGTTATATTCCAAGGAGTTTTCTTTTTTAGGAACAACTAAACCATTATGTGTTATATTGGATGGCTTATGTTCTAAAACATCACCTATTATTTTATTAAAGTTATTTTGACTTTTTAAATTGGGTTTGTGCTCTTTTAAAGAAGACATTAAAAGTAGTTTGCTTGCCAATTGAATTTTTTCAAGAGAGTCTTTACTCATTTTACCAGTCGCAACAAGATCTGAAATTTTTTTAGCTCCTATAATTTGGTTAAAGCGACTAAATTTTGACTTTCTTTGTTTGTAATCCATAATATCTCTTTCAATAAATTATTTTTGAACCACTATCTTCAAATTTAAATGGAACATAAGTTAATTTTTTTAAATTATTTAAAACTTTATATCTATACTTTTCTTTTACATAAAAAAGTATAAATCCTCCCCCACCTGCACCTAAAATTTTCCCTCCAGAAGCTCCACTGTTGTAAGCTGATTTATAAATTTCATCGATTTTGGTATTTGAAACATGGCTTGTTAAAGATCTTTTAATTCTCCAATTCTCATGTAATAAATTACCAAAAATATCAATATTTTTTCCATTTATAAGAACCTTTTTAGCCTCCCTGGTTATTTGTCCTAATTCACTCAATAAATTATGGTTTTTATTTATATTTTTCATATGCTCTGAGGCAAAATTAGTTGAATTTCTTTGCACTCCTGTGAAAAAAAGCATTAAATTATTATTAAGATTTTTTTTTCTTTGGCTGTCTAGTTTTAATCTTTTTACAATAAATTTATCTTTCTTTTTAAAGAGAATATTTCTTAAACCACCATATGCACAAATCACTTGATCTTGAAAACCTACATAATCTTTTACTAAATTTCTTTCCACAAAGATTGATTTTTTAGCTAATTCGATTGGTTTATATATTTTATTTTCTTTTAGCTTGCCTAAAGCTACAATTAAACTAATAATAAAATTTGAGCTCGATCCCATACCACTTCTTGATGGCAAATCAGATAAATAATTAATATCAAGACCAGTTTTTACATTAAAATATTTAAGCAATTCTTTAACTGCTGGATGTTTAATAGAATTTATTTGATTAACAAGTTCTACCTTTGAATAGGAAATTCTAAACTTTTTTCTATAAAATGGTGCCACAAAAGAATTTACATTTTTAACTTCTCTAATACATAAAAAAGAATATTTATCTATGGCGGTTGAAATTACTTCACCACCATACTTGTTAAACCACTCGGGGTAATCAGTTCCACCTCCAAAAAATGATATTCTGAGAGGAGTTTTAACTATAATCATTTTATTTTTTTTTTATTTTTTTTAATATTTCTTTTTTATTGGTAACAAAAGATATTTTTTCTATATCTTTATAATTTTTATATATCTCATATAAGTCATTTTTTGATATTTTTTTATTTTGAACATCAACATTTTGATCAATTTCTCGAATACTCATCATTCCAGGTATTACATAATCAAAATTATGAGATAAACAAAAACTTAATGCAAAATCAGAAAAGCTCTCAAATTTATATTTAATCTTAAATGATGAAAATTTATCTTTTAATCTCGTCCAAGCCTTAAACTGCGAATTGGGATAATATTTTCTATGATCATGTTTATATAATTTTTTTTTTTTTATTGTATTATCAGATAAAAAACCAAAGCATAAAGGTGTTCTACATACAGTAATTATTTTTTTTTGTTTAATTTTCTTAAAAATATTATTGTCTAAAACTCTTTGATCTAAAAGGTTAAAATTTAATTCCAGAACATCAACTAAATCAAAAATTTTACTTTTATTAAAATCATAAGGACTTCTCATTGAGATACCAAATTTTTTTATTAATCCTGTTGATTTTAAGTACAAAGATATTTCTTTGATATCTTTAATTCTTATTTTACGAATATTTGGGCTATGTAACAAAAAATAATCTAAGTAATCCGTGTTTAATCTATTAAGACTTTCGCATAAATCTTTCAAAAGATTATTAAAAGAAAAATTTTGTTGCCAATCAAACCCCCTATGAGGAAGCATTCCTCCTTTAGATGAAATTATTATTTTTTTTCTATTTTTGTTTTTCAAAAAAGATCCTATAATCATTTCTGATCTTCCATTTCCATAAAGAGGTGCTGTATCAAAGAAATTAATTTTTTTTCTATAAGCATGGTTTAATAAGGTTAAAGCTTTTTTTTCTTTAATAGGACCATAATCCATCCCACCTAACCCCCATGTACCAAATCCAATCATTTATTTAAATATCTTAAATTCCAGTTAATTGTATTTTTTATACCAGTGCTAATATCTATAAATTCTTTTTTTTTAAATTCTATGCAATATTTTTTTGAACTGATTTGAACCTTGCTAGCATCTGAACCTATGTGTAAATCTTTTTTTCTCTTAACCCCTTTTTTTACTTTAACATTTAAATTTTTTCCAATTAAAGTTGCAATATTTTTTATTGAGGAAAAATCTTTACCAACTGTATTATAAGTCATTGATTTCCCCGATTGAATAATATTTAAAAACATTTCTGTTATGTCAGAAATGTAACCATAAGTCTTTATTGCTCTTCCATCATCTTTTAGTCTTATTATCTTGTCTTTGATACCCTTCTTCATAAATTCAGACATCGCTCTTTTATCTTTCAAACTAAGACCTGGTCCATATGTATGAGCAGGCCTTACGACAAATATATTTAAACCAAATTTTTCCCTATAAAATTTACATAATGCTTCACCTATTTTTTTTGATTTTCCATAAGCTGATCTAAAGTTAAATATAGAGCTTTCAATTGAGTGATCTTCAGTTATTTGTTTTTTATATCTTTTAATACCGTAAACATCTACTGAGCTAAAAAACATGAGTTTTGAATTATTTTTTTTTGATAAATCTAAAAGAATCTTAAGGATATTTATATTCAAATTTATTGTTGAATTTATTTTTTTCATCCATAATGATGGTTGTGCATAAGTTGCACAATGAAAAATATAATTATATTTTTTTTTGAAAAAACTTGGATTTTGAATTTTGTTTAAGTCTTTTTTAAAAAAATTAACTCTTATGTCACTTTCAATAATATCTTTTGAAATTCCTCTAGGTCTATTAAATGAGTAGCAGTCAATGTTACATTCTAAATTCAACAACTTATTAGACAAACTTAAAGTAGCGAGTATATAACTTCCCAACAACCCATTTGATCCTAAAATTAAAATGTTTTTTTTTTTAAATTTATTTAGATTTACATTTCTTATAATTCTTATGCAGTCTAATTTTACAATATGGTTAAACATATTTACAAGATAATTCTATTTTCTTTTCGACCAACATAATTGTTATCAAAATATAAACTTTTTGAAATTTTAGATGAAAATCTGAACACATTTAAATTTAATAAAGAAAATACATTATCTGAAAAGTCTGTGTTAATAATTAATTTCCTACTGTTAATAAGTTTACTATTTTCTAAATCATTTAAAAAATTTTTTATTCCTTCTATAATTAATTCCTTATTCCTAAAATTTTTTTGGTTAGTCATTTTCTTATCATTTGTAAATTTTTTATTAGCACAAGATTTTAAATATGTTCCATATGGAGCTGTAAACACTGTTTCAAACATAAAATTCATTTTTTTAAAATTAGAATTATTGTAATCATAACATCCTTTGATAACCCTTTTATTATTAGTAATATTTTTATAACTGCAAAGATAATATCCAAAAAATTGTCTTTTTAAGATTTTTTCTATTGAGTGTTGGACTGTTCCATAAAAACCTTGATCAGATATAGCAATTCTATCTTTTTTTTTAATTATACTATTTAAATAATTAATATAATTTTTTCTCTCTATTTTTGAGTTATCAATTATTTTATTTAAATTTTCAGAGATTACCAATTTGAGACCTTTGTAGTTATTTTCACTATTAATAATTTCCTTACTTTTATTTTTATTTGGATATTTAATTCCAAATCTATTTTGAAAAAGTGTTTTTTTATCTCCAAAAAATCTATGTCTTTTAAAAGATTTCAAAATATCATCGATATTAAAAAAAGAGGGAACTACAGCAGTTCTTCTTGAAGTTTTGAGATAGAAACTTTTTGAATTATTAGAGAGATTAAATAATTTAATAATAAAGTCATAAATTATTTTTAAAAAATATCCATCTCTTGCACAGAATAATATTTTTGAAATTTTTGAAGATTTAGTATTTTTTATTAACCAAAAAATATAATTAAAAATTAATGGGCCAAAAAAGATATAACCAAAATCCTGATAATCATTTATTAAAATTTGCTTATCCTTACCAATCAAATTTAAAGGAAAATTTTTAAAAATTCTGTTAACTATTAATCCAGTCATTAAAAGATCAATTGGATTTTTTTGAGTTTTTTGAATTAAACCTAATTCTGAATTGTAAAATAATTCCCTATTACTTGGAAAATAAACTGTATCCATTTTATATTTAACGGGAATTAAATTGTCGGAAATTTCATTGTCTCCAAAGTGAAGATAATTTTTCGCAGGATATTTAGATTTAAAATATTCAAACAAAGATCCGTCAATTTTACTTTTTTTATATTTTGATGAAAGTAATATTCTATTTGGTAATGGAATATTATTTTTTTTTAAAATTTTCTTGATTACATTAGAATCAAAATAGATATCTGAAATAAAGAAAATCTTTTTTTTCAAATTTCTACAATACTTATAAATCTTGACTATTTCATTTCTTGGCTCAGAAAATTTGATTTCAAAATCTATTTCAATTTTTCTTATTTTATTTAAAAGATTTCTATTTATTTTGTATTTTCTATGAAAACTATCATACACATCATCTAGATTGTAGGTGTTTTTTTGTTTTTCAAATAATAGATTTTCAATTCTAATTCTCTTTGAGGCAAAGTCTATTTTTAAATTTAATTGATCAATTATCTTAAACTCAATTAAATGAAAAATATCATGAGGTCTTATTACTCTTCTATTTAATATTGTATCAAATATATCAAATGAAACATATGATGATTTTCTTATTTTTCTTTTAATTTTCTTAATATCAAATTTTTGAAAGTTCTTAATTTGAAAATTATTTTTTTTTAAAAAAGCAGATTTTCCATTCAAATAAAAAGTTTTGATATCATTTTTATCTACAAAATCTTTAATTTCCCTGTAAATTTGGAAAGAAGTATTTTCTTTGGCAACAATAATAATTATTGGTTTCGCCTTAACTACATTACCAAACGTTAAAATTTTTTTTTTATAAATAATTTTATTTTGAAGAGTTCTACTGGGATCCATGAGACCTATGATATTGAATTCTTTTAATCTATTCACTAAAATCTCTGTTACAGGACCAATCCCATATAAAATAATTTTTTTATGTTTTAATCTGCCAAAATTTTCAACAAAATTTCTACAGATTTTTTTTGAATTAAAGTTATTAAGTGCTTTTTTGATCAATTGTTGTTCCTAAGACTGGATCTGGTCTAACACCTTGATTAGCTGGACTTACTGGAACTTCAATACCAGAGTAGCATCCATTACAATTCTTACAAAATGTTAGATAACCTTTTTTAATAAATCCAACGTCAAACTTTATAAGTTCCTCTGGAGTCGTATTTTCTAAATCTAAATAATCATTTGGATCATCTTCAAGAATTTCTGATAAAACAGCACTTGTATTTAAATGGCAAAAATACAACTTTTTATTAGAAAGTCCTCTATAAGGAGCCACACATTTGTTAAAATGACTAATCATCTCCTTATCAGATAATTTTTCATATTTGCTTACTCTTGGATCACCAAAATCCGACCAAAGAATATCCTTTCGTGTAAAATAATTTATTTTTTTTTCATTTAATTTTTTGATGAAAATATCAAACCTTCTTTTATAATTTATACCATCAGTATAATCGCTGATACTCACTAAAAATTTATGCTTTTTAATTAAATCCAAAACTTCAGGTTTTGGTAAAAGAGTCCCATTTGTTGTAATTAAAACATTATCAATCTTATCTCGGTAATTTTTACCTATATGCTGAAAAACTTCTTTATGATTTGGATATAAAAATGGTTCACCTCCTACTAAATGAAGTGTACTTATATAATCAACATTTTTAAAAAGAATGTCTATATCTTCTTTTATTTTATTAATATTTTTATGTTTTGGATTTTTGTAATGAGGCATATACATATTACAGAAAGTGCAATTCAAAGTACATTTTTCAGTTAAAAGAATATCTGTTCTCCAGATATGTGTTTTTTTTTTTAAAATGTAAGGCCATACCCCAGCAATTTTACGATATTTTGTAAAATCTAAATCTTCAATTTTATTATTTTCAATTAAAGTATCTTTGATTCTGTTATAATGAGCATCTGAAGTAATTATTATTTTGGGCTGCTCTTTATCATTTAAGTAATCTTGAAAACTTTTTACCTCAAATATTTTGTCATTCAGGATATCAGTATTAATTTCTGATTTATATGCGGCCTTATTTATTTCATATAAACTTATGTTATTACCCAAAGCACTCTCGTCTAAATCAACCAAATATTTAATCTTAAAATCATATTCTGGTAAAATGATTTTTATTGTTCTAATAAGTTGTATGCATTCTTTTGAAGCTCCAAATAATACAAAATTATTTTTAGATAAATCCCAATTATCAAAATATTTTTTAAAATTGTGTTTTTTTTCGTTGTAAATCATTAACTCAAATAACTCTACACTCTATTCCTTAGTTTTTCAAAAATTAAAATCATGCCTATTCCACACCAAGAAGCCATCAAACCAACTTTTTGTTTTAAAAGTTTTGAATAGAAAATTTGGGGCCTTAATAAATAAATTTTTGTTTCTTCTACATCATTTGATGTAGGTTTAGTGAACTTATAAGCTTTTTCTGCAAGATAAATATGGGCAGTTCCACATCCGTAACTGCCACTACCCACTACACTTCCAATTTTTTTCCATTTTTTTGCTTTAAATCCTGTTTCTTCTAGAAATTCTCTTTTTGCAGCTGATAAACTTGTTTCTCCTCTTTCTATAGCACCTTTTGGTAAAGTGTATGTAAAAGTTTTTATTGCAGGTTTATACTGTTTTTCAACAACCAATTTGTTATCTTTTGTTAAAGCATAAATTATAACAAAATCATTTAGTTTAATTTCATGATATTTTTCAATAATTTTATTGTTTGGGAGCTTTATTTTTTTTGAAAAAATAGAAATCCAAGGTTTTGCCTCAAAAACTTTTTTTTTATCTAAAACTTTCCAGGTATTAAAGCTTTTTTTTGACAATATTAGTTTTAAGCTACTTTATCTTCTTCAAGTAATTTTCTTTTTAAAGGAACCTTCGGTTGCGAAATCATATGGTTATAACATTTTTCACCAAATTTACTCTTTACAAGTTTAAGATATTTTTCACTAGCAAAATAAGTCTGAAAAGCATGGTCTCTAAATTTTAGAACTTCCTTACCAGAAACATATTTTGTATCTAAAGGTGTCGCCTCATAACTATATTGAGAGTAAGCATTCCAATCTTTTGGTAATTGTTCTTGAGTAAAATCATTATACATCGGGGCGCCAGGGAATGCATTTACATATCTCATCTGAACAAACTCAGTATTCAAGTCTAATGCTAAATCCAGCGTTTGTTGCATTGTCTCAATAGTGTCATCTTGAAATCCAAACATGTAATTTGCATGAACATTTATACCTGTGTCCTGAATAGCTCTTACTGTTTTATGTATATCACTTTTAATAGGGAATTTACCTTTTTGAGATTTTCTTACTGCTTCGTTTCCAGCTTCAACACCTACACTAAGCCAGGTAAAACCTCCTTTATACATTTTTTCTAATAGTTTTACCCTAGTAGAATTCAACGCTGTATAACCATAAATATTAAGATCATAATTTCTTTCTATTAATCCGTCACAAATAGCATTTACTCTAGTATTATCCAGAACGAATAATTCGTCATCAAACCTGATATTTTTTACATTATGATTTAGATATAATTCATCTATCCACTTTAAAACGTTTTCTGCTGACCATCCTCTGGATCCTTGACCTCCAAAAATACCATTCGTCATACAGAAGTGGCATTGATACGGACATCCTAAAGTTGTATATATCGCAACATAAGGACTTCTAACGTCATGAAAACCGTTGTCCTCCTCATTACTATTCTCAAATTTTTGTAAACAGTGAACCTCAGAAGCTCTATAATTTTCCAAACCTGGAAGTAAGTCAAAAGCATATGAGCTCATATCTTGATCTAAATTTTTTACATTTTCTGCAGGAAATGTTTTGACAATTTCACCATTCAAACGATACCATAATCCTGGTATGTTCTTTAGGCTTGTCTTTCCATTTAAAAAATCATTCAATCCTTTAATTGTATATAACCCTTCTCCTTGTATCGAGTAATCAGCCTCACACTCCTCTAAAGTTCTTTTAGGTAAAGCTGATACATGCCCTCCTCCTATAGCAATATTAAGATCTTTATTAGTTTTTTTTAAATCATTAACAATTTTTATTGCAGCTGGCATATTTTCAGTTGAACCAGTAGGATTATGACCATGAACCATTATTACTATCAATTTAGGTGAATAATTTTCTAACACGCTTTTTGTATCCCAGCCTTGTATATTTGAGTCATATATTGCGACTTCTGAAAATTTTCTTAATGCGCTAGCCAAAAGCATGCACCATGATGGAGTGGATAAAGGAGTGTGCTTTTTAGCAAGACCTTGAAAAGTTTTTTTTTGGTCACCTGGGTTAATAAATAAAATGTCTGTTTTTTTCATTTTGTCTCTAACAAATTTTTACTTCATTTAATATTAAATCTCAATATATTAATTCTTTTTAAAATTTAGTTGATAATCTCCATAGCTCCGCACTTTGCAAAAACTCTATTTTGCATTTTAAAATATTTCCATATATTTTATCTAGTAGGCGATAAACAATTTTCTTTTTTTTCCAAATAAATTGAATAATTTCCTACTAACATTTTTAGTTTCTTTTTTTGAATTTCTACAATTTTAGAGACAAAATTCACAAAGGGCCCTTTACTAAATTTTATATTCATTCCTTCAGATAAATTAAAAAAATCAGAGTTTACATATCCAGAGGTATCTTGATTTTTTTCACATTTTTGAGCAAACTTATATATTTCATTTTGACAACCCTTAAATCCATGAAGGCAATAATCTATTCCCCTCATATAACTTATCTTATTTAAATAAAACTGATTTGATAATTTATTATGATAAATCAAAATATACCTCTCTAGCAAAAATGTATCTTTGTTAGTATTTATTTTACTATTTACACTTATAGTTTTCACTTTTGGATTACATAACTTTGGTGATGACCCAAATAAATCAGTTAATGATTTTCTAATTATATCTAGTTCTGAATATTTTTTTATTTTTAAAACTATCCACATAATTAATCTAACTTATCAACTTCTTTTTTCAATTCCTCATACTCTGCCATTTTCTTTTTCATATATTTCATTGTCAGTGAAATTCTATATTTTATTCCCTTAGATGTAAGAACATACTTTCTTATGTAATAAAGTTTGTGCTTATTTTTAGAAAAATTTTGGATTTTTACTAGGCCTTTGTCTTTCAAAGCTTTTAGACAATAATTTAATTTACCCAAACTAAAACCTAAATCCCCTGCCAAATCTCTTTGTGAGTATTCTGGTTTAGAGTTTAATTTTCTTAAAACTTCAAATAAATCTTTTTGTTCTTTCATTGTTCAAAAAATGAACTTAGTGTTTAGATTTTGAACTGTCAATCAAAAATGTTCTTTTTCTGAAAATTTTTAAAATTTTTTTGACGGTAATTTCCAGAAAAAAAACCTCTTCAGTCTTTATGACCAATACTTTTTTTATTATTTATATATTAAAGAATTCATCTACTGAAATTATTTTCATATTAACCCCATATGAATATTCATCTTATATAATGACGATTAAAGAAAATCCTAATTACGAAAAATTTAAAGAACTATTTTTAAATTTTTTAAAAAAATACGGTATAAATATTATAGGCTCATACAACCTAAAAAATACGAGTTGCGAGAATAGTGATTTTAGATAATTATCATCCTAATAATAACTGTATGAATAAGTTAATTATCAATAAATTTTAAAATTTTTTTTAGTGCATAAATCAAGCAAATGAACAAATTTTTGTATATTATTATTATAGTAATAAAATTTATCTTTTTAATTGATTTTAGTAAAAAATTTCTACTAACTAAATAATTATGGATGATAAAAAAAATTTTTTGCATTTTCTATCAATAAATGGAAGTGGAAACCATTTAATTATTGACGTAATGAAAAACTACAACATATCAAGAATTTCAGATGATCTAGATAGATTAGTTGCATTATTAATTCTCAAAAAAAAAAAAAATTTATTATGCAGTCCTTGATGATACGGACCACCAAAATCTTGAAGAATATTTAAAATTCTTATTTGCCAAAAATAATTCTAAAATTAAACTAAAAAATTTAAGTGATCAAGAAATAATCATCAAATTTATCGAACTCTTTTCAAAAAATAAAAACTGTTTTTTAATCCACACCCCAGGTTACCTAATATTTGAACAAAAAATATTATCAAAAAATAACTTCATAAATTTTAATGAAGAAATGATTCTCGAAGCTAATGATTTATTAGACAGCTCTTTATCAAAAATTGGTTATACAAGGGAAAAAATTGCCGTTATAAGAAACCCCATTGATATTTATTTATCTCAAAAAGAACGATATAAAAAATTTAATGACGATGAGACTTGTGATCGAATTAATTCTTATTTTTTAAAAATATCGAATGATGATAATATAAAAAAAATTTTTTATGAAAACATAAACAAATTATATGATTTGATAGAAAATTTTAAAATTAAAAAAAAAGAAAACTTTCAAAAAATTTTATATCAACCTCAAGTAAATAAATACCTTTACTATTTAAATTTAGACTTAAAAAAATTAATGAAGATTTTTGAAAGAAATTTAGGATATTTTAAATATACTAATTTACCAAAGCCAAGTTTTTACCAATTCATTAAATATAATATTTTAAGAGTATATAAAGATACTAAACTTGTTTATTTAATTTATATGAAAAATTAT
>CESP01166812.1_pt1 | contig 16060 bp, 12 predicted proteins | sample 531211 | NCBI WGS metagenome assembly CESP01 (sample SAMEA2622074, study PRJEB7988) | marine metagenome | biome: marine biome (ENVO:00000447); feature: surface water layer (ENVO:00002042); material: "saline water (ENVO:00002010), including plankton (ENVO:xxxxxxxx)" | depth 5 m | reverse complement strand
TTGGCTAATCCCATTTTTTTTATTTTTTGAATGTCGTTGTATAAACAAAACGTTCTGGACTCTTCAACTTCTTTAAGATTATCAGAACCAAAATTAATCAGGTTTCTTTGATTTCCAATAATTTTATTTTCGTATTTTAGTTCGAAATCAACTTCGAAACTATTTTTTGGAGAAATTTTTATTACTCTGTTGCCATCTATTAATTCAATAGTTTCTTCAACTTTTAAATATACTATTTTTTTATTAAGTTGTTTCAGCTCCGTTTTTCTTAAAGTTTCTAAAAAATTTTTTGCAGATCCATCCATTATAGGGATCTCTTCGCTATCAACCTCAATTATAGCACTGTCTATTCCAGCAATATAAAGTGCTGCTAACAAATGCTCGACAGTTGAAACACCGACTCCGTGTTTGTTTTTAAGTGTAGTACATAATTTAGTTGATGATACATTCTTAAAATTAGCTTCAATTAAATTATTTTTTGGTAAATCAATTCTTTTGAAAACTATTCCGCTCTTCTCATTCCCTGGTAAAATATTAACTTTTGAGACAACTCCAGAATGTAAGCCAATACCGCTAAAAGTTACCAGATTTTGAACTGTTTTATGATATATTTGTTTCACTCAGTGTTTATACTTATTTGTTTAATTTTACTTAAAACAATTAATGTTTCTAAAAATAACAATATTAATTAAAAATTGTATCAAAAAGCCTTCTAATTAGCGTTTTTTTAGTTTGGCTAGTTGGTATAGCTTCTTTTTTCCAACCAAAATGGACGAGTTTGTGAGCAGTACTTAATATATTCTCTATAGATAAATTATTTTGTAAATTCATGTCGAATCCTTCATTTTTTGAAAAAACTTTTTGAAAAATTATATTTAAACCTTTTAATTTCGTTACTTCGTCAATTTCTAGAAAAATCATTTTTGAAATATAGCTATATTTTATAAAGTTGATATTTTTAAAAATTATTAGCTCTAAGATTTCATGAACTCTTGCAAAAGCTATGTCATAAATTAATTTTTTCTTAATTTTTCTATATGTTTTACCCTCAAAAAATTTTTCCTCTAACAATTCTTCATCATGTATATTATTTTTGAACTCAATATCTTTGAGAATTAATTCAATAGTATCAGTTTTTAACAATGTAATTTTTGATATATCTTTTAAAATTATATTTGTCCCAAATTTAAAAATTTGCTCGGATTTTAAAGAGTTGTTTTCAAAGTAAAGTATTTTTGAATTATTTCTTCCAATTCTTATTTGGAAAAACGTCTCAGAATTTTTATTTACTGCATTGATGTAAGCACCTTTTACAAAACTCTTAATTAAAATTTTTTTAACTTTTAAACCGCACTTGCCAAGTATTTGAATTAAATTTTTGTAATCGTTTGAGTTTATTAATACGAAAGATAATTCGTGAGAATAAAAATCTCCAAATAGTCCTATTGGTAAATTATCAATTTTTTTGTTATCTAAACAAAAGTTTGAGTTAAAAATATGTAAAATAGTTTTTTTAGTCTCGATAAAATTTATATAGGATTTTAAATTATTTAAAATATAAGTTATATTTTCCCTCAAAATTTGAGTCCCGTTCAATTTTTTATATCCTGAAACATTTAAAAATGTAGGATTTAAGTTATCCAAAATTACAATTACTTCTTTAAATGTATGTTTGAAATTTTGTTCTATAACATAAATATTTTCTTTAATAGTAATATAAATATTTTCTAGATCCAAAATTCTATTGTCCTCAATACCCTTTAAGGGTATTTCCAATTCATAAGCAATTTTTACATTATTTTGTTCATCACTTTCTCCTACGAAAAAAACATAATTAGAATTATTAATCTCCAGATAAAGTGTTAGGGCAGAATTCATTTCTTATTTTAAAATAAGTTGGTTTTTAATTCTATAATCAAATACTTTATATTTTGTAAAATCTTTTTTACTTTTAATTTCTATATAATTTTTTAAACTTTTTAAGTAATTTTCTGATGGTAATTTTATTGTTCTATTATCTAAAGTCTCCAAATCCCATCTATTCGTCTCAAAAAGAACAAATTTTTTAATTTGATCTAAGGGAAAATTAACTTTTTTTAAATCTTCATATAAAAATTTAAATTTTTTTTCGTCCCCTACTACATATGGTAGATCTTGTAAATTTTTTATTTCATAAAATTGAATTAAATCAATATTTTCACTTAAGTAAAATTTATGCTTCTTTTTAATCAAAATTGCAATTGGCCTCTTTTCATAAATTTTAATAATTAATGTATCAGGGTATTTTTTTTTAATTTTAAACCCTTGGATATAACTATTTTTTTTTAATATATTTTCAATATCTTTATTGTTTAAAATTAAAAGATTTTTGTCATAAATATTTAGCAATGATTTTTTTATTTCTATTTCACTTAATAAAATATTATTTTTAATAACAATTTTTTTTAAATTAAATTTTGAAATTGAAATTTTTTGAGGTAATATTAGAGTAGTAAGTAATATAAATAATATTAAAACAATTAAAGTTCGTTTTTTCATTTATTGATGCTTGCATCTAATAGAATTTTTTCAACTAAATTTTCAAAAGTTAAACCTTCATAAACAGCAATTTCAGGAACTAGAGATAAGCTTGTCATGCCTGGCTGAGTGTTTAATTCAAGCAAATAAAATTTGTTATTATAAAATTTGAAATCTGATCTAGTTACTCCTTTACATTTTAACACTTTATGTGCTTTTTCTGCAATTTTTAAAACCTCGATGTATTTATATTTAGGAAGTCTTGCTGGCATAATATGTTTCGTTTTAGCTTTCCTGGTGTACTTAGCTTTATAATCGTAAAACAAACGTTTTGGCACAAGTTCAATGGCTCCTAATGAAGTTCCGTTAATTACCGCTACTTGTATTTCTTGCCCTCCTTTATATTCTTCAAATATTAGCTCATTGTACTTCTTAAAAAGGAGACGAATTGATAAATGTAATTTTTTAATATTTTTACAAATCATGACACCAAGGCTTGAACCTTCGTCAATTGGTTTTACTACGACGGGAAAATTAATTTTTTTTTTTTTTAAATTTCTTAAAATTTTTTTTTTACTACTTGATGATTTTTTTAATGAAAAAAATCTCGGAGTTTTAATGTTATTCTTAATAAATATTTCTTTAGAAATAATTTTATTCATAGCTTTAAATGAACTTATAATACCTGAATGCGTATAAGGGATTCTTAAATATTCAAAGAAAGATTGTGCTACTCCATCTTCGCCATCTTTACCATGTAAAGCATTAAAAATAACATCAACATTTTTTTTATTGATCAAATTATAATTTTTTTTTTGTGGATCAAATAATGAAACTTTATAACCCTTTTTTTTTAAAGCGCTGGCACAAGCTTTTCCACTAGCCATACTAATAGCTCTTTCATCAGAAGTACCGCCTAGAACGACCAAAACATTTTTAAATTTTTTTTTATTCACCTATAATTTTTATCTCTAATTCTAAATTTACGCCGGTTTTTTCAAAAACTTTTTTTCTTACTTTTTTAATAAGGTTTTCAATATCTTTTGATTTAGCGTTACCATTATTGACAAAAAAATTGCAATGTTTTTGTGACATCATAGCATCGCCCTCTTTCAGGTTTTCACAGCCTGATTGTTTTATTAACTCCCAAGCTTTTTTGCCTTTTTCGACATTTTTAAAAGTACTCCCGCATGTTTTAATTTGACTAGGTTGAGATAATTTTTTTTTTTCAATAAATTCTAATTGTTTTTTTTCTATTTCTTCTTTATTTCCAAAATTACCTCTTAGTTTAACAGAAGTAATTATAAGATGATTTGGTAAATTTGTTCCTCTATATGAAAACTTTATATCTTCTTTTTTAATTTCAACTTCTGATAGTTTGTTTTTATCTATTGCATTGACAGATATTAAAACTCTAGAAATATCATTATTATAACAACCGCTATTCATTATCACCGCACCGCCAATAGATCCTGGTATGCAAGATAAAAACTCAAAATTTCCTAAGCTATTTTCTTTAGCAAAATCAGCTACTTTACGATCAAAGGTAGCAGCCCCGATTTGTAATGTGTCTTTACCATCTAGTTTTGAGTAAGAAAAACTATTTCCAAGTTTTATGACTACCCCTTTTATACCATTATCTCTAAATAATATATTTGAGCCTGCCCCTATAATTGTTGTTTTTAAGTTTTTACTTTTTGCTTCAGCTAAAAATTCAATAAGTTGTTCTTTATCTTGCGCTTTGTAAAAATATTCAGCGTATCCCCCTAGGTTAAACCAGCTGTAATTAGAAAGTTTTACATCTTTACTAAAACTATTCTTAAACTTAATAAAACTGTTATCTAAATTCATAATGAATACTTAAGACCTTCAATCCACTTTGATACTAATCCTGCGCCCATGCCAATTATAATTTCATTGCTTGTTAAATTTCTTTTTAAATATTTGCTTAAATTTGACTCATCGTTGACAATAATTACCTGAGTTCTTGAATTTTTTGCAATTAAGTTTGCAAATTTTATGGTATCAAATTTTAAATTTCTTTTTTCACCTGCAGCATAGAGAGGGCACATAATCACTAAACTTGATTTTTTAAAACATTTTGAAAATTCATCTTTTAATGAAATTACTCTTGAGTATCTATGGGGTTCAAATACACTAATAATTTTTCTTTTTGGGTTTACATTCTTAACTCCCTCTAATATTGATTTAATTTCAGTTGGATGATGTGCGTAGTCATCATAAAAATCATTGTTTTTTCTGGAAAAAACTTTAGTCATTCTTCTTTGAACTCCTGAGAATTTTTTCAGTGATTTTTTTATTACATTTATATTTGCACCTAAATTAAGACAAACAATCAAGGCTGCTGTGGTATTTAATACATTATGTTTTCCTAACAGTTTGACATTTATATTTTTGATATTTTTTTTTTTTCTAAATTTATCTTTAAAATTTAGATCAAACACAGTGTGGTCAGAATAATATTTTATTTTTTTAATTTGATAATCTGCCGTACTATTTTCTCCGTAAGTTAATATATTTTTATTTTTAATTTTTTTTAAAATTTTTTTTATATTTACATTATCAACACAAATAATAGATTTACCAGTAGGTGGAGTTTTATTTATAAATTCTAAAAAAGATTTTTCTAAATTTTTATAATTTTTATAATATTCTAAATGTTCAAGATCAATATTTGTTACAATTGAATAATTAATTGGTAATTTTAAAAAACTGCCGTCTGACTCGTCAGCCTCTAAAATTGACCAATCACCTTTTCCTAGTTTTGCGTTACTGTTAAAAGAATTAATTACACCTCCATTAATGATTGTTGGGTCAAGTTTTTGATCTGATAAAATTTTTGCTACTAGGGATGTTGTCGTTGTTTTTCCGTGTGAGCCAGTAATTATTATGTTTTTTTTTAAAGATGCAACATCTGCTAAGACATCTGCCCTTGGATAAATTGGAATTTTATTTTTTTTTGCATACTTAATTTCAATATTATTATTTTTAATAGCTGAAGATTTTACTACGATCGTAGCTCCTTTAATATTTTGAGTTGAGTGACCGATAAATAATTTTATCCCAGACTTTGAACAACTTATTGTATTTTTATTTTTATTTTGATCACTACCTTGTATTTTAAAACCCATGTTTTTCATTATTTGAGCTAGCCCACTCATTCCTATACCGCCAATACCAACGAAGTGAATTACATCTTTTTGACCTAAGTTAATTTTTTTCATTAAAAATTTTTTCTAATTGATTAAACAAATTATTAAAAACATCTTTGTCAGAATATTGTTTTTGATTTGTCAAAATATTATTTAACAATGATTTGTTGTTAAAAACAGAATTAATCAAACCATACAATTTATTTTTTATATCTTTTTCTTCCAATAAATATCCATAGCCTTTTTTTGAATAAAACTCAGCGTTTTTATATTGATGATTGTCAGCCGCGGTTGGTAGAGGGATTGAAATAAAAGGAATCTTAAAATTTATTATTTCACCCAGAACAGACGCTCCTGAGCGTGTAATAACTAAATTTGCTTTAGAATAGTAATCAAAAATCCTATTGCTAAAATTAAATATTTCATGATCTAATTTAGCTTTTTCATAAAATTGAGTTAATTGTTCATTCTGTTTTTTTTGACATTGCTGATAGACTTTAATTGAAATTTTATTATTTTTTAATTTTAAAAATATTTGAGGAAGTTCTTCAGCAAATATTTTAGCGGCTTGACTTCCCCCTAAGATTAAAATTTTCATTTTATCAAAGATTTTATCCTCAAGAGAAAAATCTTTGTTGATTAATTCCTCTCTTACAATATTCCCTATTCTAACAATTTTGCCAGAGTATTTATCGTTTACTCCTTCAACTTCCTTAAAGGAAACAAAAATTTTCTTTGCAAATGGCAATAAATATTTATTAGCTTTTCCAACAATTAAATTGTTTTCATAAATTACAAATTTAATTCCTAAAAATGTAGCAGCCATACATACTGGAAAAGAAGAGTATCCCCCCATCCCAAAGATAATGGATGGTCTATTAGATAATAAAAATATAAATGATTTTATCATAGAAAAAATTATAATTAAAATAGAAATAAATAATTTCAAAAAATTTTTTTTAATTATAGGAGATGAAGGTATTTCTGTTATATAAAGATTTTTATTTTCTTTTAGATACTCCAACCCTCTCTTATCGGAAGTTAATTTTACATCAAAATTTTTACTAATTAAAAAATTTGCAAGACTTAGGGCAGGGAAAATATGTCCCCCGGTCCCTCCAGTAGCAATAATAATTTTTTTTTTAGTCATACAAATATGATTTATTTTTTGTATAGTTTAATACAATTCCGGCTAAAATTGCGCTACCAATCAAGGATGATCCTCCATAACTTAAAAAAGGTAAAGTCATACCTGTAGTAGGTAACAAATTAGTATTAACTCCGGCATGGATAAATGTTTGAAAAATCAATATTGTAGCTAACCCGCTCAGAGAAATTTTTATAAATTGATTATCCTGATTAAAACAATTTTTAATAATTCTAAATGAAATATATAAAAAAATAATTAATATTAATATCGAGACTAAAGAACCGTATTCCTCAGAGATTACTGCTATTATATAATCGGTGTGGGCCTCAGGAACACTTTCTTTTAAAATACCTTCGCCCATACCTTGACCGGTTAATCCGCCTAGTTTTATAGCCTCTAATGCAGAAGAAGATTGGAATTGGTCTCCTTGGCTCGGATCAAAAAATGCAATTAATCTGTTAGTTATATAACCAAATTTTTCAGGTAAAAAAAATAGTAAGAAAGTAATTAATATAAAAAAAAATGAGAAGATCATTAAAATATAAATTAAGCTTACTCCTGCGACAAAAACAGTAGCAACCCAGCTGAAAGTCAATAACATAGATTGACCTAAATCTGGCTGATCTATTAACAAAATTATGACAGAGCACAACAAAATGAAACTTAAAAAATATCTAATTTGAGAGGTTTTAAATTTTTCATAAGTTAATATTTTTGCTGTCATTAAAATAAAAAATGGTTTTAATATTTCAATGGGTTGTAACCTAAAAAAATATAAATCTATCCATCGTTTTGCTCCTTTTACTTCAATACCAATAATTGGTACTAATACTAAAAGCATAAAACATATAATGAATAAAGGTATAACTAATCTTATAAAAGTATCGGTTTTAATTGTTGAAACTATAATCATTGTTGACACAGCTATAAAAGTAAAAACTAAATGTTTAGTAAAAAAAAAATAATAATTCTTATTGAGTCGCTCTCCAGCTAGAGAAGAGGTGGATGAGAATGAAAAAAATAAACCTAAAAAAAATAAGATAAAAAAACACAATAAAATTTTTTTATCCATGTCTCTCCAAAAATTAGTAAGCTTGTATTTAATTGATTTATCTAACATATTTCCTGCACAACTTTTTAAATACATCGCCTCTTTGTTCAAAATTTTTAAATTGATCAAAGGAAGCAGCTGCTGGGCTAAATAAAACAGTTTTTAAAGTTTTTTTTTGCATTTTGATATCTTTAAAAACTTGAATTATGGTTTTATTTAAATTTCTAGTTATCGAAAAATTTAATTTATTTTTAATTTGATTTTTGAAAAAACTCGTATAATTGCCTATTAGGTAACATTTAATAATATTTTTTTTAAGCTTGAGTAATTTTATTTTATCTTTTTTTTTTGGAAGCCCTCCTAATATCCAATAAATGTTCTTACAGCTAGATAAAGCAGATTGCGTAGCTTTAAATGAGGTGGCTTTTGAGTCATTGATAAATATTACATCTTTTTTTTTCAAAAATAATTCAAATCTATGAGGTAAACCTTTAAATGAGTTAATTGATTTTACAAAAGAACTTTCTTTAATTTTCAATAATCTTGCAAAAGTGTAAACGAAACTTACATTCTCATCATTTATTTTAGAAGTTAAATAACTATTATTAATTTTTAGCTTTATTTTCATATAATCTTTTATTTTTGGAAATATTAATTTACCTAAAAACTTTTTGTTCTCAAATTTTTTTTTAAATTTTTTATTAATTATTGCAAAGTTATTTTTGGTTTGATGATGAAAAATTCTTAATTTTGAATTTAAATAGTTTTTCATATTACCGTGCCAATCTAAATGATCATTTGTTAAATTTAATAAAAAAGCAAAATCAGGACGTATGTGTTTTGAATGTGAAAGTTGAAACGACGAAGCTTCAATAATTATGTACTTATTTTTTGGTTTTTTTATATCTAATATTGGATTTCCAATATTTCCCCCTAATGAATATGAAAAATTATTTTTTTTAAGAAGATGTGCTATCAATTTACATGTGGTTGATTTACCGTTTGTTCCTGTTATTACAATTGTTTTAGATTTCCTATTAGTTAAATAAAATAAATCAATGTCGGTTATTATTTTATTTTTAAATTTAATTAGTTTTCTATTATTAATAAGACTTATACCAGGAGACAAAACTATATAATCAACTTGACGTAAAGTACGGATTAAATTTTTTGATCTATTTTTTTTTAAAGTATTTTTTTTGTTATCATCCCAAATTTTATAATTTTCAATTTTATTTTTTTTAAAAAATTTTATTACTGAAAGACCAGATAAACCTAAACCATAAACAAGGAACGATCGTTCTTTGAGTTCTTTAATTTGACTCATGTTTACCTTAATTTAAGTGTTGCAAGTCCAATCAGCGCTAAAATTATAGCGATTATCCAAAATCGAATTACAATAGTTGATTCAGCCCACCCTTTTTTTTCAAAATGATGATGTATCGGCGCCATTCTAAAAAATCTTTTGCCTGTTAATTTGAATGATGCTACTTGAATAATTACCGATACTGTTTCCAAAACGAATAACCCCCCTATAATAGCTAATACAATTTCATGTTTAACTATAATTGCTATTGCTGCTAGTGAACCGCCAAGAGATAGTGAACCTGTATCTCCCATAAAAATTTTAGCTGGAGGTGCGTTATACCAAAGAAATCCTAAACAAGCCCCGACAACTGAACCGCAAAAAATTGATAATTCGCCCACATCAGGAATATATTGTATCTGTAAATACTCAGAGAAGATTGTGTTTCCAACTACATAAGAAATTAAAGTAAAAGAAAGAGCCACTAACATTACTGGTACAGTTGCAAGACCATCTAAACCATCTGTTAAGTTTACCGCGTTTGATGCGCCAATTATTACAAATAAACCAAAAGGTATAAAAAATAATCCCATATACCAAATTAAATTTTTAAAGAAGGGAAAATAGAGATTGTATAAATATTCATGAGAAGAATAATTAATCAAAATATATAATGTTAATATACCAATTATAATCTGACCTAAAAATTTATATCTGGATTTAAGACCTCTAGAATTTTTAAATTTAATTTTTAATACGTCATCTAACAATCCTAAAGTTCCTAAGGACAAAGAAACAAAAATTAAAGTCCAAACATAAACATTGGTCAAGTCTGCCCATAAAAGAGTACTTGTTAAAATTCCAATTATAATAATTACTCCGCCCATGGTGGGAGTTCCAGATTTTTTTATAATATGATCAATTGGACCATCTTGTCTTATTGGTCCGGTAATCATTTTTTCTGAAAAAATTTTAATTAAAGGACCGCCAATTATAAATACGATAACTAGGGAAGTTACAACAGCTAAGCCAGTTCTAAAAGTTAAATACTTAAAAACATTCAAAAAAGTGTATTGATCTATTAAAGAAGTTAACAAGTTAAATAACATTTAAATTCCTTTTATCATTTTTTGACTGAAGTTATAAAGTCCAGTAGCATTAGATCCTTTAATCATTAAATAATCATTGTTTGATATCGTTTTATTTAAACTTAAATCTATATCCTCAATATTTTGTAAAATATTTCCTCTTTTATCTTTTTTAAGAAGTTTATATGTGAAAATTGTTTTGTTTCCTTTGATGAATACTTTATCAATATCAGAATTGTTAATAACTTTAGATAGTTCTTCATGATATTTTCTTGATCTAGAACCCAATTCAAGCATATCGCCAAGAATCAAGTATTTTTTAAATTTTTCTTTTTTAATAAAACTAAACTTATTAATTGCATTTTTAACCGATAGTGGGTTAGCATTGTAACTTTCATCAATTAATTTAAATTTTTTCTTATACCTTGAAATGGAGTAATTTTTTCCTCTACCTTCAATTGACTCAAAATATTTAAATTTATTTTTAATTTTTAATATATCAATTTTAAGTTCTTTTAAAACTGCCAATGAGGATAATACATTATAAACATTTAAGTTTTTAATTTCGATATCTATAGTCTGATTATTCATATTTATAAATATTTTTGATTTATTCCCTTTTTTAATAATTTTTTTTAAAAAAATATCTGACTTTTTATGAAAACCAAAAGTAGAAATTTTTAAATTATATTTTTTTGCCTTTTTATAAAGAAAATTAAAAAATTTATCATCTCTGTTTAATACTACAACACCTCCACTTCTTATATTTTCTATAATTTCTGATTTAGCTTCTGCTATTTCATGAATGTTTTTAAAATTTTCTATGTGAGCCTCTCCAATATTCGTAATAATGCCAATATGAGGTTTAATTAAGTTAGTTAATCTTTTAATTTCACCACCTTTGCTCATTCCTACCTCAAAAACTCCAAATTTATTGTCAAAACTTAAATTAGATAAACTTACTGGAACACCAAAATGGTTATTGTAAGACTTTGGTGAAGAGTAAGTTTTTCCAAAATTTTGTAGTAAGTTTTTAATTAAATTTTTTAAAGATGTTTTGCCTGCACTACCAGTTATAGCTATTATGTTAGCGAAACTTTTTTTTCTTTTTAATTTAGCAAAGTGATTTAAAAAAGAAACTGTATTCTTTACCCTTATAATTTTTCTTCCTCTTTTTTTTATTTTTGAAGAAGATATTATGCACCCCGCCTTTTTTTTTAAAGCTTCATTAATAAATTCATTCCCATCATTCTTTTTTCCCTTAATAGCTAAAAATAAATTATCTTTTTTTAATGTTCTCGTGTCTATTGATAGACCGATAAATTTTACATTTTTAATCTTTCCAAATATATCATTTAAAATTAATTTATTTTGTAGAATATTTTGTTTTTTATTATTTAAAATTCTAGCTTTTATATTAATCTTACTTATAATCTTTTTATCAGAAATCTTTATTATTTTATTTTTGTAGATTTGTTGATCCTCATGACCTTTGCCGGCAACAAGTATAATCTCCCGAGGTTCTGCATTTTGAATGGCTTTTGTAATAGCTATTTTTCTATTTCCAATATTGAACACTTTTTTGTCTTTTATATTTTTTAAAAGTTCATTTCTTATTTTTTTTGGATTTTCGTTTCTTGGATTATCATCTGTTACATAAATTTTTTTACAATTTTTATCTGCTATCTTTGCCATAAGGGCTCTTTTTTTTTTATCTCTATCCCCTCCACATCCAAAAACTAAAGAAATGTTATTTCCATAATAAGACTTTAAAGACTCTAATGTTTTTAATAAGGCATCTGGTGTATGTGCATAATCAACAAAGACTTTTATGTCATTAGAATATTTTCTAACTAACTCTAGTCTACCACTAACGTCTCGTATTTTTTTTAAAGCTTTATAAATCAAATTCTCACTCAATCCTGTTAATTTTGCTGCTTCTACTGCCATAGCTAAATTTTTCATTTTAAAATTAAACTTAAATCCTAAGTTTTTGGTCTTAATCTTTTTAATTTTTTTACTTGCATCTAAAATTTTAAAATTCTTTTTATTTGCAATTTTTTTTAATAAATTAAATTGAGCAATTTTCTTGTCAGAAATAATAGTGGACTTTCCCTTCAAAATTTCTTTGAATAAAATTAATTTTGCATTTAAATAAGATTTCATATTTTTATGATAATCCAGATGATCCTGACTAAAGTTTGTAAAAACTGCTCCTTTAAATTTTATGTGATGTAGTCTTTTTTGATCTAAGCCATGACTTGACGCTTCTATTATTACATTATCAATTTTTTTCTTTTTCAATATTTGTAAATTTTTATGTAATGTGATTGTGTCGGGAGATGTAAGATTGGTTTTTATAGTCTTTCCATTACATTTGATGCCCAAAGTGCCAATTGATGCAGCGGATATCTTGTTAAAGCTCAATATCTGATAAAATATATCAGCTACTGATGTTTTTCCATTTGTGCCTGTAACTGCAATAATATTTTTAGGCTTTAACTTGTAAAATTTTGAAGATAACTCACTTAAGAGATTTCTTATATTACTTGTCTTCAAAATTGGGATATTTTTATTTACGAATTTACATTTTTTAGAGGAAATGATAACCGATGCACCTTTGTTGATTGCTTCTTGAATAAAATTTTCACCATTAAATTTATTACCTTTAATAGCGAAAAAAATGTAATTTTTTTTTATCTCTTTGCTATTAGTTGAAAGTCCAGAAATGACAATATTTTTCTTATTATTTGAAATATTTTTAATTAAATTTTTCAACAACATACTGGTCGGTAAACTCTTTGTTATTTATGGCTAAAATTGGCCCGATTTTTTCTATTATTTTGCCTGCTACATAAACAGCATTCCAACCAGATGTATTATAAGGAGCTTTGGTCTTAACACCTCGATAATTATAAATTAAATCTTTATTAATTTTTGGATTCTCTAGCATTACAAATAGTGTGTAGTTTGGTTTATGAGTAGGAAAAATTGAAATAAAAGTATTAATTCTTTTAATTTTTTTTCCGTAACTTTCGGCTGTTCCTGTTTTTCCTCCTACATAATACCCATTTTTATCAGCTAGACTTGCTGTGCCATTTTTACTTGTAACAACTTTTCTTAAAATTTTACTTAATTTATTACTTGTTTCAGTTGAAATTATTTTCGTAGATTTTATATTTTTTCTATCTTTAATCAAACTAGGTGTAATTAATTTTCCGCCATTACTGATTGCCCCATACAAAGCCGTAGCTTGTAAAGGTGTGGTAGTAATACCATGACCAAAAGATATAGTTTCTAATTTACATTTATTCCACTTTAGTTGATGAGGTGTGCCAAGCTCTTCTAACTCAATTGTGGGGTTATTTGTAAGCCGAGTTTTTTTTAAAAATTTTTTAAAATTGTCTTCCCCAACTTTTTTTGCAAGAAATACAGAGCCAACATTTGAAGATCTAATTAAAATTTCTTCAACGGATAAATTTTTTGGATGTTCTTTCATATCAGTAATTTCGTGGATAGAACATTTGATTTTTTTTGGAATATTTTCAATTATTGTATCAGTGTTTACTAATTTATGATCTAAAGCCAATGCAACAGTGAAAGTTTTAAATATAGAACCAAGCTCATATACGCCTTTAGTAATTTTATTAATAAATTTTTCATCTTTAATGGTTGCTCTTTGATTTATATTAAAATTAGGTAAAGAAACTAGAGATATTATATCACCATTATTAACATCCATTAATAAAGCTCCGCCGCCAGAGGCATCAAAGATTTTTATCGCTTGATTTAATTCCTTATTGATAATGTATTGAATATTGCTATCTAAAGTTAATGTTAAAGGTTGATCTATTAGATTTTTATTTTTCAATTCTTTATCAAAATATTTTTCCAAACCAGATATTCCATAATTATCATAATCGACCTGTCCAACAATATGGCTAAATAAGTTCCCATGGGTATACATTCTAGCTTGAAACGGTTCAAATTTAATACCTTTTTCACCTAAAGCCCAAAACTTTTCTTTTTCGTTTTGATCAATTCTCTTTTTAATTCTAAAATATTTTTTTTCTTTTAATTTTTTCTTAATTTCATTTATTTGAAGCTCGGGAAAATTTATTCTTAATTTAATAAGTAATTTTTTTTTATCTTTTACTAATTTAGGGTCTATTGCAGCATGAAAAGTATTAATATTTCTTGAGATTATCACCCCATTTCTATCAACTATATCTCTCCTAATAAGGGAAAATTTTGAGAATTTTTTTTCAGAATTAAAAATATTTTTTTCATTTAACGAAATATGAATAATTTTGATTGAGAAAATTAAAATTAAAGAAAAAAAGAAAAAGAATAATAGATAAATTCTATCCTGAAAATTATTTGATTTTTTTAAAATCTTATTTTTTTTATTTGTTTCTAAATAATCCTCAAAATAAAAACTTGTTTGATTTAAATTTCTATTTATTTTTGATTTTTTTTTCATTTAAATTTTTTATATTTGAAATGTTACTATTCATTTTTGTAAAATCAGTGATATCAAAAAATATGTTTGAGTATTTTATTGGACGGTAATCGTTAAATCCTATCAAATTTAATTTATTTTCGATTTCTGCTGGAGAAGTTAAATAATAAAAATCAAGCTGGGACTCATTTATATCTTTTTTTTTATTTAGTATCTCAATATTTAAATTAAACATTTGCTTTTCTATAATACGAGTTTTGTTTTTAATGATTGATGTGATTACTAAAAAAGTAATTAAAGTAGTAATAGATATTATTAATTTTGTTTTAAACATTAATTGCCTCTAAATCTAAATATCTTTTAAATTTTTTAATCAAATCATGTGGATACTCAAATCTATTATTACTTCTTACAGCAAATCTTAATTTTGCTGATCTAGACCTATGATTTTTTTCTATCTCAAGTTTTGATGGAATAAAAACTTTATTTTTGTATGAATTGAATAAATAATTATCTAAACTTTTGCTATCTGGTAAGTATCTTGAAGGTTTTGATTTATTTTTAGAAAAATTGGAAAAAAAATATTTTACAATTCTATCCTCTAAAGAATGAAAACTAATAACTAAAATTTTACCACCTGGTTTTAATTTTTTAGTTGCGCTAATAACGCCATGTATTAATTCTGTAATTTCTTTATTAACGAATATTCTTAAAGCCTGAAAAGTTTTTGTGCAAGGATTTATTTTACTTGAATAATTTTTTTTTTTGCTTTTTTCAATTATCTTTACAAGGTCTATTGTGTTGATAATTTTTTTTGTATTTCTAAATTTTATTATATTTTTTACAATTTTAGACGCTTCTTGTTCGTTACCTAAAATTTTAATTATTAATTTAAGATCTGTTTCGCTAAAACTATTTATTACCTCTAGAGCTGTTATTTCATTCAGACCCATTGTCATATTTAATTTTTTTTTAGATTTAAAAGAAAAACCTCTTTCATAATCGTCTAATTGAATAGATGATAGACCTAGATCAAATATTACTACATCTACGAATTCATCAGAGATAGTATCTAGTTGACTAAATTTTATTCTGTTAAATTTAAATCTTTTCGGAAATTTTATTTCGAATTTCTTGGCTATTAATGATGCCTTTTTATCTCTATCAATTGCTTGAACTGTGGCGTTAGAAAGGTTGAGAATAGCTTTCGAATAACCTCCGCCGCCAAAAGTGCAATCTATAATTTTTTTTTTGGAGGAGGGTAAAGATATTTTTAAAACCTCATTCAACATCACTGGAAAATGGGAGAATTC
>CESP01020454.1_pt1 | contig 16131 bp, 12 predicted proteins | sample 531211 | NCBI WGS metagenome assembly CESP01 (sample SAMEA2622074, study PRJEB7988) | marine metagenome | biome: marine biome (ENVO:00000447); feature: surface water layer (ENVO:00002042); material: "saline water (ENVO:00002010), including plankton (ENVO:xxxxxxxx)" | depth 5 m | reverse complement strand
GCTGGTTTGTATATTAATCTCTTTACACTTTCTACGACATCACTTATATATGTAAAATCTCTCATCATTTTGCCATTATTAAAAACATTTATTGGCTTATCTTCATTAATAGCTTTTGTAAACATAAATAGTGCCATATCAGGTCTTCCCCATGGGCCATATACAGTAAAAAACCTTAGACCCGTAGCTGGTAAATTATAAAGATTACTATAAGTATGAGCTATGAGTTCATTAGATCTTTTAGTGGCGGCGTAAAGACTAATAGGATGACCTACCTCAGCATTCTCCTGAAAAGGCATTTTAGTATTCCCCCCATAAACTGAACTGCTACTAGCATAAAGAAAGTTTTCAACCTCATTTCTTTTAGAAAGTTCAATTAAATTTCCAAAACCAACAATATTTGATTGAATATAAGTAAATGGGTCTTCTAGTGAATATCTCACTCCTGCTTGAGCTGCAAGATTAATTACACAATTGGGTTTATTATCCTTAAATAGTTTTTCTAGAGACTTAAAAGATTCTAAGGAACCTTTTATAAAGGTGAAATTTGTTTTATATTTTTGTTTAGCTAAATATAATTCTTGCAATCTAGCTTCTTTTAAACTCTTATCATAATAATTATTTAAATTATCAAAACCTACTACATTAAAACCATCTTTTATAAGTTTCAAGCATAAATGAAAACCTATAAATCCAGCTGAACCTGTAATTAAAATTTTCATAAATATTTTGCTTATTTATATTTTTTCTTAACTACTTTAATTCCTTAAAGACTATTTTAAAAACCATTAGACATTTAATAAGTAAAGTATTAATAAAAATAAATACATCCTTTAATCTTTTAACCTAGTTGCAATAGCATAACCTCTTTTTTGGGAAAAATTGATTCTCTCGACACTATAAGAAAAACTTTCCTCTATTATTTCCAATGCTTTGCAAACCCCTGGGAACAAATCCATTGTTACATCATCAAAGACAACAATATCTCCCGCAAGTTGTTTTTTAGATACAAATTTAAACTCTTTCAAAACATCCTCTTTAGTATGTTCGGCATCAAGAAATGCAAAATTAATTCTTCCAATTCCAAGTCGAGACATAACATCATCTGTCCATCCTTGTATGAAAATAATTCTTTGCAATTCAGGCTCCCATTTCTTCAAAAGTTGCAATCTAGATTTTGGTCCATCATGATCATCAATACAATTCCAATAAATTTCCTTTTCATGCGCAATTGAATCGATTGTTGTTATTATTCCCTCATAATCATTATCAACTAATGCCTTTGCCATACAAATAGAAGAAAATCCCCTCGCCGTCCCAGTTTCAAGGATGATTAAGGGTTTATGAACTAAAGAATTTATTTTTTTATCATATATATATTTCGAAAGTAAAGAATAAAGTAACCTACCATGAAAAAAATTTAATTCCTCTTTTTTAATTACTACCTGTGTATGAAGAGCTAAATCATTTATCCAATTTTGATCAATTGCGAATCCGCAATATTCCTCAAATTCTACTACTTTTTTATCTTCATTATTAATAGCCTGTTTGTGAAGCTGTAAATATTTGTCTTTATTAGCCTTAATTTTATTTCCAAAAGGATAATCCGGCAAAGGCTTTGTTAGATATGGTAATTTATATAAATTTTCAATATGTTTTCTTAAATATTTTTTTATTCTCAAGGCATAATTTTATAATTAATATTAATTTTAAAAAAAAAATAATTAAAATTATATTTTGCAATAAAAAAAAATAATTAAATAAAACTTTTAATATAAAAATCAAATTCATCCAAAGATTTTATTGTAGAATAAATAAAAAATATTCCTTAAAAATTATTTTAAAAATGATTAATAAGAAATACATAGGGAATATATCAATGAGTATTTTTTCTATTTTTTTAGGAATATTTTTTTCAGAAATTCTTGCAAAAAGATTTGGGTTAGGTAATCCCATATTATACAAATCTGATAATTTAGTTGGTTACAGATTGAAACCAAACCAATCAATATTGAGAAGAAAGAATGCCTTAGTATCAACTGACGCAGAGGGTTTTAGAATAAATCCAAAAGCTGGATTAGATGTTAATTCAAATTTTATAGTCTTTGTAGGTGATAGTGTTACCTACGGAGGTTCTTATATAGATAATACTAATTTGTTTTCTTCAAAATATTGTGATTTATTTGATAAAAATTTTTATTGCTTAAATAATGGTTTGAATGCTTGGGGTGTTTTAAATATGGGAAGATTCATTGCAAACTTTGATATATATTCAAAAAAAAAACCTTCCTTGTTAATATTAGTAATATTGCCTGGAGATGAAGGAAGAAATTTAAAATCTTTAAGTGATACGCCATTCTGGGATTTCCCTCCTAAAGAACCCAAAGCATTAAATGAAATAATTAGATTTATAATTAAGAAATACTTCTTACCAAGTCTAAAGAATTATACAAAAAGTCAAACTGGTAATTCATTAAATTCAAATAAAAAAATTATTAGTACTATACAAAGAAAAACTATCTGGAATGAACTAGAAGAGTTATTAAAAAAATCAAAATATCCAATTCACATAGCAATAACACCACCTAAAAAATGGTTTGAAGATAAATCAAATTTTAAAGAGGTTAATATTTATAATGATTTTCTTAAAAAAATTTCGGAAGTAGAAACTGTTAGAAAAACTTGTAATTTGTATGACTATATTTCACCCTCATACCAAGAGGACCTATACGTTGATGGGGTTCACTTAAGTAACAAAGGTCACGAACTTTGGGCTTATAAATTAAAGCAATGTTTTGATAATCAATAAATAGAAAAACAAATAATGATTAATAAAACAATTAAATTCAATAACACTTTTTTATATTTTTTAATTGTTATTTGCTCTACATTAAGTATTCTATTTGGTTATAACTATAAAATTGATATGAATAGTGATAAAACAGAACCAGGGTTTATGGGTTCAAAACCATTTTTAAATGATGGTACTTTATGTAAAGCTGGATCTGAGGATTCAATATGTATGAAAGATATATTAGATGATTTCAATTCAAATCAAAGAAATATTTTATTTCTTGGTAACTCTCAAACTGGAGCGGTTAATGATTTTAGTATAGATGATATAAACTATGTATCTATAATAAAAAATCAAATTTATAAAAATAATAATTATAGTAAAATTAAGGGTATTTGGTTCCCAAATGCAAATATCATTGAATTTGAAAAAATAAATCTTTTATTAGAAGCTTGCAATATTAATATTCAATTACTCATTATTCCCATTTTTCTTGATGATATGAGAGATGATTCAGTTAGAAATAAAATAAAAGAATATAGCGAAAATAATTGTTTTTCCACTAATTTATCTGAAAAAAATAAACCATTAAAATTTGGAAATCTTGTAATTTCAAATAATAAAATTAAATCAAATATATTTATCTTTAGTAAGCTTGAAAATTTAAATAAATACTTTCGATTGGATTTATATAAATTTAGAAATTGGATATTTAATATAAAACCTGAATCAATAAGAAAAATAAGGCCGTCAGCATATAAGTCAAACATAAATGCTTTAATAAATATCCTAAAAAACAGAAATATTAATTCTCAAAGAACAATAGTTTATATTCCGCCTCTTCTAAACTATGAAAATCAAAAAAAAATTCCTTATGATAGGGAGGAATATAAAAAATTCAAAACTGATATTGAAAATTTATGTAAACAATATTTTTGTGATTTTTATAATCTAGAGACATTAGTTCCTGATCAATTTTGGGGATTTAAAAGCAGTACTTCTTTATTAAGTGAAGAAAAAGAGATTGATTTTATGCACTTTACAGCCAAGGGTCATCAAATAATGGCTACAAAATTCTTAGAAATACTTTATAAAAACAAAAACTAAATGAATAAAGGATAAATGTTTTTCCATTCAATTACTTCATTAACAATATTCTTACCAATAATATTTATTAGTTATCCATTACTAAAAAATTTAAACCAAAAATTCTCAAATAAATATTTACTTTTTTTCTCAGTCATATTTTATTCTTTTGATGTCCCTTGGTTTATTATACCTTTGTTAATAAGTGCAATAAGTGATTATTTAATATCAAGAGAATTAATAAATAATAGGAATATTTCTGAAATAGGAAGGTGTTTTTTACTTATATCGAGTTTAATTATAAATATTGGATTACTAATAATATTCAAATACCAAGATTTATTCCCAAATATATTAAATTTAGGAATAGATAAATATATAAAAAACAATACAGAACAAATAATATTACCAGCAGGAATAAGTTTTTATACTTTTCAGACTTTGTCCTTTAGTATTGACACATTTCAAAAGAAAATAACAAAAATACCTACCTTTTTGGACTACTTACTATATGTAAGTTATTTCCCTCAACTAGTAGCTGGGCCAATATTAAGGCCATCTGAGTTTTTTAATGATAAATTACAGCCAAAATTAAATAATGCATATCATGATTTTCAAAATGGATTCACAAGGATTTGTTTTGGTCTTTTCCTTAAACTCTGCTTAGCGGATGAATTAGCAAATTTAAATGATATAGCTTATCAATCTAGCTTTTTAGAGTTAGGATTTTTTGATGCATGGACTATGGCTTTTGGTTTTGGATTGCAAATTTATTTTGATTTTAGTGCATACTCGCATATGGCCATAGGCGTTTCAAAAGTCCTAGGTTTAAATATAAAGGAAAATTTTATTTTTCCATATTCTTCTATATCATCAACTGATTTTTGGAAAAGATGGCATACATCTCTATCAAATTGGGTTTCTGATTATCTGTATAATTTTCTAAATAAAAGAATTACTATATTTTTTTATGGGGCAATTCCATTATTAATTACATGGAGCATTATGGGTTTATGGCATGGATCTTCTTTGCGATTTGTTATGTGGGGTTTTTTAAATGGTTGTTTTGTTATTGTCCATAGAATTGGTAAAAATATTAATTTAAAAATTATTAAATTAATTTTAAATAACAAATTTATTTCATGGATCATTACATTGCTATCTTTAATGTCTACTTGGATTTACTTTAGGTCTTCTAGCTGGGAACAAGCAAATTATTTATATCAGACTCTTTTCAGGATTGATAAACTTGGTCTAGGATTAAGAGAAAATTATTATCTATTTGTATTTATATTTTCAATTTGTACTTTTGCATTTGGCCTTATTCATAAGACAAAATACTATAATTTTATCATAACTAATATTTTCATAAGAATAACTGGAACAGTTGCGGCTTTAAGCCTAGCTTTAATTTTTATAAATAGTCAAAACTCTTTTGTTTATTTTCAATTTTAATGAAACAAAAAAATTAATTTTTTCTATTAAATTGGTAGCCTTTGGAATAAATATTTTGTAAAATTTATTAAAATTCTAAATATTATTAATCCTTCTTAAAATCATATCTCAATATGGATGCATGTAATTTTACCCTTTTCAACTATTTAAGAGTAAACAATTAATTTATATAAGTTTATTTTACATAATATTTAAGAAATTAAACTTAAATCAAAAGTTATAATTTAATACTAGGCATTAGTTTATAGCAGGTTATTATAAATCTAATTTTAAAAATCCTTTTTGACTAATATCCATAAAGAAAAATTCAACTCAATAGAATTTGGCCAAAATTGTTTTTATATTGGAACATTATTATTAGCTTCCACAAACTTTTTCGCTGGAATTTTCTACTTAATTGCAATGATTGCAAGTTTAACGAATAAACAAATTATTTTCAAAAGAGATATATTGAATTTTTCATTATTACTATTTACATTATTTTTAATCCTAAGTACATCTTTTATTTTTATTAGCCATCATACAAGGGAAGTTTATGAATTATTAAAAGAAAATTCATGGGTTCCATCATCATTATGGCTTAGCCTTTTTAATTGGATCCCACTATTTTTAATATTTTATTTTTTTCAGATATATGTGAGAAAGGAAAATCAAAGAATAAAATTCGCAAAATGTCTTTTTATAGGTATTTTTCCAGTAATATTTAGTTTTTTTCTCCAAAAGCTAAAGATTTATGGACCATTTGAGTACCTAAATGGTCTAGTAGTTTTTTATCTTAAACCTATAGATGATTTAGGAGGTCTTGCAGGTTTATTTAATAATCCTAATTATGCTGGAATTTGGTTATCTGCTTCATTACCTTTTTGTTTTTTAATACTAAAATCCTATAAATACAAGAAATTAAAGTTTTACTTTATTTTCACAATAGTTATCTCCATTATTTATTGTATGTTGACAACTAATTCTAGAAATTCATTTATTGGACTTATAATTTCAACTTTCTACATGTTAAGTGCAAAATATTTAATTATTGGTTTGTTAATTTTGGGATTTTTATATTTGTCTATTATTCAACTTTCTACGATCTCTTTTTTTGGGAAATTAGGCATACAAGAATTCTTCCCTACTACAATTTTCCAGAAACTTTTAGAAACTAATTACTTAAGTAAATTACAATTCTCTCGAATAGACATATGGGCAAAAGCGATAAATTTAATTTCTGAGAGACCAATATTTGGCTGGGGGGCTGCAACATTTCCAATTCTTTATATTATGAGAGGAGGAATTGAGAAAGCTCAGCATACTCATAATATGCCAATGGAAATTGCCCAAAATCATGGAATTCCAGCAGCTTTCATAATTGTTTTTTTTGTTTCTTTTCTATTTTGTAAGGCATGGAAAATTATATTTATTAAAAATAAATTATCTGATTCGTACATTAATAAAGCTTGGATAACATCCTTACTAATAATTATTGTTAGTCATTTAAGTGATGTAACTTATTACGATGGAAGGATAAGTTTATTAATTTGGATTTTACTTGCAGGATTAAAATGTATTTTAGATGAAGACAAAATTAAAATTAGCGAACAAATTTAATAAAGGAGTACTTTTTCTATAAGTAATGATCACACAATTAATTTCAAGTTACTTTGACTTTTTTAAAGAAACAAAAAAAGAATCAATAATTGCAATTATTGCTGGCATAATTGGAGCCATCACAGAAACAATTGCTATTTATTATTTATCCGCAATTATAAGGAATCTTGAATATTTAAAAATAATTAATAAGGATTTAAATATTGATTTTGATCTACAAAAAGGACTTTTTATTTTTCTAACATTTTCCATAATATCATCCATAATTTTTTTTATATCTAATAAATATTTAGTAATTTGTAAATCTAAATTAGAAAGAATTATAAGAAGAGACATCACCGAAAGAACACTTGGATTAGATTGGCCATATTTTATAAACATTGATCAGGGTGAAATATCAAAAAAAATAATTGCTGAAGGAGAGCAGATATCAACTGGTTTTATGTATTTTCTTTCTGCAATTATTTTCTTTTTTATAAGTATTACTTATTTTTTAATTTGCTTATTTCTTGTTAAGAATACTCTTATTATATTAATTTTTTACGCTTTTATTGCTTTTAGAATTTATAAACATTATTCAATAAAAGCTAGTCTTCTTGGTAAAAATCTTTCTTTAATCACATCAAATATAGGCAAATCATCTTCTGCAATTTTTAATAACCTCAAATACATACGATCAAACGGTAAAGAAAATATAGCCATAGAAGACTCAAATGAGGTATTCAAAGAATTTGCTAATGCCTATGAACAATCTATGACGGCTAGTTATAAATCCAAGCAAGTTACTGAAGTTTTAACCGCAATATTCATATTTATTGCAATATTTTATATTCTTTTTAATAGAAAATTTGATAATGACATTATTCTTTCTTTATCTTTATTTATAAGGCTTGCTCCAAGAATTTATAATACTCAAAGCAGATTATTAGATGCTACATCATTAATTTCTTGGCCAAAAAAATATAAAGAAGATAAGAAATGGGCTGAAAAATATAAATTAGATAATAAAGATAAACAAATTACACTTAATTTATTGAAGCCTAATATTATTTTTAAGTCTGTTTGGTATAAATACCCCCATTCAGAAGATTGGGTCATTAAAAATATTAATTTTACAATAAGAGAAAATGAATTTATAGGCATAAGCGGAAAGTCAGGCTCAGGGAAAACAACATTAATAGATTTAATAACATGCTTAATAAAACCCACAAAAGGTAATATTTTAATATCTAATCATAATCTCAAAAATTTAGATTTAAACAATTGGAGATCTAATCTAGGAATTGTCTTTCAGGATTCTTATCTAATTAATGATACTATCGCTGCGAATATAGCCCTAGGGGAAAAAAGTATTAATCTTAGAAAAGTCAAAGAATGCCTAATTAAGGCAAATGCTTTTGAGTTTGTAAAGAATCTTGATAAAGGTATTGATGAAATAATTTTAGATAGGGGAGCAAGATTTTCGGGAGGACAAAGACAAAGACTAGCACTTGCAAGAGCTCTTTACAAAAACCCAAAAATATTAATAATGGATGAACCTACAAGTGCTTTAGATAAAAATTCCGAAAACATATTTATTGAATCCTTAAAAAAAATGAGTGGTTCGATAATAATAATTATTATTTCTCACAAAGAGAAGATATTAAATTTATGTGATAAGGTCTTAATAATTAATAGAAAAACAATTCATATAAATGAAAGATAGTCAAAAAATTTTTTAATAAAATGCGTAAACTTGAAGAGGAATTAGATATCTTATTTATTTGTAATTCTTTAGATTTAGGCGGCGCTGAAAAAATAATGTTCGAAATAATAAAAAGTTTAAATTTTTATAATAAAGAAATTATTTGCCTTAAAGGCAGAGGACAATTTAGTAAATTATTTGAAAATGAAGGGATTAAAATAACTTACTTTAACCTAAATAAAAATATATTTGATTTTATAAAGATTTTAAAAATTTATGGATTTATTTTAAAGAAAAAGCCCAAATTAATTCATTCTTTTTTATACCATTCTGATGTAATAGGAGGCATTTTAGGCAAAATTTCTTTCACAAAAACAATTTTATGGAGTGTTCATCACGACTATATCAAATCTGATAATTCGTACTTAAGAAATATACAGGTTAATTTTTTATCGATAATAAGTAATTTTGTTCCTGACAAAATTATTTATTGCTCAATGGAATCTCTTAAACATCATGAAGATATAGGATATTGCAAAAGCAAGAGTTTACTTATTAATAATGGAATTAGTACAAAGAAATTCTTTCCTAGTGAGAAAATTCATCATAAAATACGAAAATTACTTGGCGTAAAAAAAGATACATTTTTAATAGGACATATTGCAAGATTTCATCCAATAAAAGGACATAAAATACTTATAAAGTGTTTAAATCTAGTAAAAAAAGAAAATAAAAATTTCAAATGCTTAATGATCGGAAGTAATGTTAATAAAAAAAATAAATCTTTAACAAATCAAATAATAAAAAATAATTTGGAAAAAAACATAATACTTTATGGTGAAACAAAATTCCCACAAAAACTTATAAATGCTTTTGATATAAATATAATCTCCTCACTATCAGAAAATTCATCACTAGTTCTTATGGAGTCAATGGCTACAGGCATTCCAACTTTAGCTACAAATGTTGGCTCATTAAGTAATACTATTGGTCAATCAGGTTGGGTGGTTAAAAATAAATCCTCAAGGGAACTTGCAGAAAAACTGATATACATTATCAAGAATAAATCATCATTAAAAGAAAAGTCACATTTAGCCAGAGATAGAATTTCATTAAAATATTCTCAAGAGAAAATGTTAAAAAGATATAATTTTACTTACAAGATACATTTAAAAAAAAATTAAAATAATTAAATATTTTCATGGCATATTACATTATTAGATTTGATGACATAAATCCAAATATGAATTGGGTAAGATTTAATAAATTAAAATCAATAATTAATAAATATAAAATAAAATCTATACTTGGAGTGGTTCCCAAATGTGAAGACAAAGAAATCTCAAAATTTCCAGAATATGAGAATTACTTTCTTGATCTTCAAAGAATGAAATTAGAAGGAGATTTAATTGCTCAACATGGTTACACACACATAACAGATTCCAAAAATAAGGGCCTATTTGGAAAAGAAAAAAAATCAGAATTTGCAGGCCTAGATTATCGCACCCAGTATGAAAGAATAAAAAAGGGTAAAAGAATACTCATTGAAAATAAACTGTGGCAACCAATATTTATGGCACCTCATCATAGTTTCGACGATACAACATTGAAAGTATTAAAAAAACTAGATTTTAAATTAATTACCGATGGCTTCGCAAGATACCCTTATGAATTAAAAGGTATAAAGCTAATTCCTCAATTATCAGCAATGCCTTTGCCAACTTCTTTACCATTAATATCTCAATTATGCATCCATATAAATTACTTAAATAATGAAGAATTAAAATATTTAATAAATTTCATAGAGAAAAATAATCACCTTTTTATTTCCCCATTAGATTCTTTAAAGTTTGAAAAAAATAATTTATTATTTAGATTAGAAAATAAGATTATTGAATTCTTAATAAGATTTTATAGAAACTTAAAAAAAATTAAATGAAATTTAAAATTAAAAATTACTTAAATAAACTTTTTTGTATCATTCAAAGAATAAGATATAAATTCATATTTTATGGCATGAACATAGACCCATGGCATTTAAGTGGAACTTTCTATTGCAGAGAATATAAAATAAAAACGCTAGAAATTATTAATTTGATAAAACCTGACTATTATATTGACATTGGATGTGGACTAGGCGAAATCCTAAATAAAGTTAAATTAAAGAGCACAAATAAATTTGGATTTGATATTGATCAAAGACTCTTGCAACCAATAAAAAAAACAAACTTTGAATTTTATTTTTCAAGCAATAAAAATCAATTTTTTTGTTTATTAAAAGAAAAAATTCAGGGCAATAATAATAAAATCGTTGTTAGTTTATTAAACTTTGCACACAAAATTAACGACAAAAAGCTACTTCAAATTTTAAACGATTTAAAGGAAATTTTAGGTCCATATATTTTAATTACAGATTCGATTTATGATGAATCAAAAGAATACAAATACTCACATAGACTTTTTTTTGAAAAACAAGAAAAAATTATTGAGTATATCGAAAGAATTGATGAAATTAGATCATTATATTGCATCTCTTTTGAGAATAGTATTATTGAATAATTAATGTTAAATAAAAATTCACCTATAATAATAGTTGCTAATTGTTTTTGGTATGTATATAATTTTCGTTTAGATCTTATTAAGCTATTAAGAGCTTCTGGTCATAAAATTATTGTTATTGCTCCTTCAGATTCCTATAAGAACTTAGTTGAAGATTATGTAGATGAAGTTAAAGTTTGGAATTTAAGCAGAGGCTCAATAAATCCTTTTTTAGAAATAAGATCTATATGGCAGCTTATTTTTCTTTATAAAAAAATCAACCCTAAATTAATACATAATTTTACTATCAAGCCCTCTTTGTACGGAGGTATAGCAGGAAGAATTACTGGACAGAAAATAATAATCTCACATATTACTGGAATTGGACCATCTTTTTTTGGTTTCAGTAAAGCGATAAGAATTTTATCCTATTTACTAATCCCAATTTATAGATTTTCGTTTTCAAGAAATTCAAAACTTATTTTTCATAATAAAGAAGATGTAAAAATATTTTTAAAAAAAAGAATTTGTAAAAAAGAAACTCAGTGTGTTATTCAAGGTTCAGGAGTGAATATGCAAAAATTCAATAATGATAAAATCAAGGAAAAATACTACGATCCTATTCAAGTTCTTTTCCCTTCAAGGATTATTAGGGAAAAAGGTTTTATTGAATTATTTGCAGCTTGTTTTGAATTGTGGGAAGAAGGATTTATTTTTAACTTAAATGTTGCAGGAGAGATTGATAAGGAAAACAGAAGTACCCTAACAATAAAAGAAATTAATGATCTTGAGTTAAACAAAAATATTAATTTTTGCGGAAAAATTGAAGATATGAAAACAATATATTTAAAGACTGATATTGTTGTTCTTCCTTCTTGGAGAGAAGGCTTATCAAAATCTCTTATCGAAGCAGCTTCTATGTGCCTCCCAATAATTACTTCGGATGTCCCAGGATGTAAAGAAATAATTGAAAATAATAAGAGCGGTATTCTAATCCCGTCAAAAAACAAATTTTTACTTAAAGAATCTATTAAAAAACTTATTCAAAATCCCAAATTAGGTATTCAATATGGCCTAAAAGCTAGAGAAAGAGTAAAAGATAAATTTGAATTATCTCTTATAAATAATAAAATATTAGAGATCTATAATCAATTGCTAAATAGCTCATAAAGTGATTATATATTTTCTTATTTTTTCAATTCTCTCCTTTCTAGCCTATAAAGAGATAGATAATCCTAAACCCTTAGATGTTAAATCTTACATATTTCTGATTTTACTTTTTTCAGTTTTTATTGGTTTAAAAAAAGAAATAGGTTGTGACTGGGGAGCATACAAAGACATTTTTAATTTAAGTAATTGCACCACAAATACAGGAGATATTACTTTATGCAATAAATTCCAAATTTCCAGTACTTCAGAATACCTAATTTTTAAAGAAATAGGTTTTTCCTCAATAAATTTAGTTATTAATAAATTAGGAGGAAATTTATATTTTTCAAACTATTTTTTTTCCTTATTATTCATAATACCAATTCTAAATTTTTGTTCAAGTTTTAAAAGGCCTTTTTTAGCGATTTTAGTAAGTTACCCATATTTAATAACAGTAATTGGAATTGGAACAATAAGACAATCAATCGCAATAGCTTTTTTAATGGTTGGATTTAATGCTCTAAATAAAAATCGATTTTACAAATATTATTTATTAAACTTATTTGCAATTTTATTTCATTACTCGAGTTCAATTTTTATATTTTTACCCTTACTATTTTCAAAAAAAAGAAGTATTAATTCAAAACATATTAATATATTTTTATTTTTCTTACTTTTAATTTTAGTATTTGCATTCATAATTTTTAAGAACAATTACATTTCTCATCAATTAAATGGATATTTAAATTACAGAGAAGCTATATCATTTAAAAGCCCTTTGATAGTTTGGAGCATGATTTCTTTCCCAGCAATATTTATTCTTATAAACTATAAAGACTATCAAAAAGATGATAAAAATAAATTTTGGAAGAATTACTCAATTATTGGTGTCCTTATGATATTTTCAATATTTTTTAATCCTATTATTAGTTTAAGATTTATGCTTTATTTTTTACCTATAAAAATTTATGCTTTATCAAACTTGCCTAGAATTAGGAAATTTCGAAATTCTCCCAAAAATGCTTATCTCATTATAATAATTATTTCTTTATCTATCCTTACAATATGGCTAAATTTTGCAAATCATTCATATTGCTATCTTCCTTATAAAAATTTATTATTAAAATAAATTAATTTAATTATTGATTTTAATTCTTAATTAATATTTTATTTTGAATATATTTTTTATCCTAATTTCTAATTTTATTTTAAGTTGGTCATTAACCAAATTATTTATCAAACCTTTTAAAAAAATAATTCCTGACATTCCTAATAAAAGAAGTGCACATAACATTATCAAACCAAGAGGAGGTGGAGTCGCTTTTATATTGACCAATTTAATAACAAGCAATTTTTGGGGTTATGCAAGTTTTTTATTTTTATTACCTTTATCTTTAACTGGTTTGATAGATGATTTATTAAATATAAGTAGGTGGTTTAGGCTTTTTATACAACTATCAACTTCTTTTTTTATTTTATATAAATCAAATTATTTTGATCTTATAAATAGTACTGGAAATTTTGCTATCAATTTTTGTTTAATAGCTTTAATAATCTTTTTTAGTACCGGAATAATTAATTTCTGTAATTTTATGGATGGAATAGATGGAATTTTGTCAGGCTCAGTTATTACCATTTGTTTTTTTGCCTCATTTTTGCTAAGTGATTCTTTATGGGGAATAATTGGAGCTCTCTTGGGATTTCTATTATGGAATTGGAAACCATCTAAAATCTTTATGGGGGATGTTGGAAGTAATTTTCTTGGAGGTGTAATAACCTGGATTATTCTTAACACTAATAATATTAATAATTCTATTGGATTATTATTTATTTCAAGTCCAATTTTAATTGATCCTTTTATTTGCTTAATAAGAAGATTCTTTTTAAGGAAAAATATACTCAAAGCTCATAATATGCATCTTTATCAAAGATTAAATAAAGGGGGATTAAGTCACAGTAAGATCTCATTAATATATATTCTATCAATAATTTTTATTGGTACTTCATTTTTTATAGGAGGTTTAAAATTAGAAATAATATCCTTCATTTTTGTTTTGCTTATTGGGTTTTGGCTAGAAAAATTTTATGCTAGGCAATTTTCTGAATCATCTTAAATTCTAATAACCTATTTATCAAGTTGCTTAATGTAATTTATAATTAACAGTTATTAGTTGTTTAAAAACCTATCTTTGAAATTCTATATCAACTTAGACAAAATTAATTTCTTCACCTCCAGAATAAGAAGGTCTCTACTATTATTAGTAGACATCTTTATTATAAGCTTTTCAATTTGGTTGAGTTTTTGGCTTAGATTAGGAGTAGAAACTAATACAAGAATCCTAGATTGTTTATGGTTATTTCCTTCTACTATAACGAGTGGGATATTAATTTATTTTTTTACCGGGCAATATAGAGGTTTAACAAGACATTTGAAAAGTAAAGCACTTTATCAAATAGTAGGTAGAAATTTTCTAATAATTCTTGTTATCTCCCTTATAAGTGTAATGGGTGAATTAACTATGCCTCCTAGAAGCAGTTTATTTTTACTTTGGATATTACTTTCTGTTTTTGTTGGAGGATTGAGATTTATTATTAGGGACGCTTTATTAAAAAACAGACAAATTTATAGTGAATATAAACCAAAAGAAAATGTAGTTATTTATGGAGCAGGAACTGCAGGGGCTAGATTAGCTTCATCTTTGCAAAATGAAGATTCAACTAATATACTTTTTTTTGTGGACGATTCTCCTTTTTTAAATGGAAGGACTCTTGATGGTATTCCGATTAAATCTCCTGAAGAAATTTTCAAATATAAATCTAAAATAAAAAAAATTCTAATAGCTATATCCTCAATTAACAGAACTAAAAGAAATCAAATTAAAAGTAATTTAGAGTTTCTGAAAATACCAATTTTTACAATTCCTTCAATAGTCGATATTATTTCAAAAAAATTTACAATCAAATCCAACAAAAGTTTATTTATTGAAGATTTACTCGGTCGAGAAAAGGTTTTACCTGATCCATTACTACTTAGTGAAGGTATCAAAAATGAAAGTATTCTAATAACAGGAGCAGGTGGCTCGATTGGATCAGAATTATGTAAACAAATTATTAAACTAAATCCGTCAAGAATTATATTACTAGAGTTAAGTGAAATAGCACTTTATAAAATTGAAAAGGAACTCAAATCATTAATTGATAATTCAACAATAATAAAAGGTTACCTAGGGGATGCATGTAATAAGAATCTATTAAGGTTTATTTTTAAGAAAAATGAAATAAATATAGTTTTTCATGCTGCAGCCTACAAACATGTACCAATTGTAGAGTTAAACCCTTTAATTGGCATAAAGAATAATGTATTTTCTACTCAAGCAATATGTGAAATATCAAAAGAATTTAAAATATCAAAATTTGTTCTTATTTCAACCGATAAAGCAGTTAGACCTACCAATATTATGGGGGCTTCAAAAAGGTTAGCGGAACTAATAGTACAGGTATATGCCGAAAAGAATAAAAAAGTTAGTTCAACTAAATCCTCTTATACAAAATTTTCAATGGTTAGATTTGGCAATGTACTCAACTCCTCAGGATCAGTTGTACCAATATTTCAAGAACAAATATCTAATGGTGGACCCATAACTATTACTCACCCTGATATTATTAGATACTTTATGACTATAGAGGAAGCTGCTCAATTAGTAATACAGGCTGCAAAACTAGCACTAGGTGGAGATTTGTTCGTATTAGATATGGGAAGTCCTGTAAAGATTACTGATTTGGCAGAACAAATGGTAACTTTAAGCGGACTTAAATTAAAAGATGA
>CESP01039411.1_pt1 | contig 16259 bp, 18 predicted proteins | sample 531211 | NCBI WGS metagenome assembly CESP01 (sample SAMEA2622074, study PRJEB7988) | marine metagenome | biome: marine biome (ENVO:00000447); feature: surface water layer (ENVO:00002042); material: "saline water (ENVO:00002010), including plankton (ENVO:xxxxxxxx)" | depth 5 m | reverse complement strand
CTTGTATCATACTTCCCTCCAGTATTCATTCGCGAAACAACATCAACCACTTTACCAAGTGGAATACCTCTGCCATAGTCTCTAACTTTAATGATATTGTCCTTTAATGTAATTTCAATTGTTTTACCGGCCCCCATTACAAACTCATCAACAGAATTGTCAATAATTTCTTTGAGTAAAATATAAATTCCATCATCAGATGCAGAGCCATCACCTAATTTTCCAATATACATACCAGGTCGCATCCTAATGTGCTCTTTCCAGTCTAGGGACCTAATATTTTCTTCAGTATAAGATGTAGAAGTCGGCATTTTAAGATTCTAAATATAAAACACTATGGTTTTATTTTATGCGGCTTAATGACAAATTAATTAACAATTATAAGGTGAGAAATGTTGAAATCTTTATCTAGTTATTAAATCTGAAATGAATAATATCACCATCACAAACAGTATAGTCTTTTCCCTCTGTTTTCAGTTTACCAGCTTCTTTAACTTTTGCCTCACTTAGATGTTCATCAAAATCATCAAATTTCATAACCTCTGCCTTAATGAAACCTTTTTCAAAATCTGAATGAATAACTCCAGCTACTTTTGGTGCTTTTGATCCATTTATAAATGTCCAAGCTCTCACTTCTTTTTTTCCGGCTGTATAAAAGGTAGATAAATTTAACAGCTTGTGGGCTTCATTTATGAGTAAACTTGTGCCTGATTCTTTCAACCCGTAATCATTTAAAAAAACTTGCCTATCATCATAGCTGTCAAGTTCATTTATTTCCTCTTCTATTTTTGCAGCTATTATAATTATTTTAGAATTTTCTTTCTTCAAATGTTTTAGAGTTTTTGTAAGAAGCTGATCATTATTGTTAATCAATTTTTCATCTATATTACATACATACAAAACTGGTTTTAGGGTAAGTAATGAAAGTGGTTTTAAATATTTTTTATAGGATTCCGAATCAATGTTAAAATTTCTTAATGATAATCCCTTTTTTAGGTGTTCAATCAACTTTTCAACAAAAACAAACTCTTTTTTGTATTCATTTCCACCAATCTTCAAATGCTTTATAATTTTTTCTTTTCTTTTCTCCAGTGATTCTAAGTCTTTCAGCTGTAATTCAAAATCTACTATTTCTTTGTCTCTTAGTGGGTCAACGCTTCCCTCTACATGAGTTATATTTTCATTTTGATAACAACGCAAAACATGAATTATAGCATTAGTTTCTCTAATGTTCGACAGAAATTGATTTCCTAAACCTTCTCCTTTACTGGCACCTTTGACCAACCCTGCAATATCTACAATATCTACAGTATTAGGAACAACTTTTTCAGGTTCAATAAGCTCAACAATTCTATTTAACCTTGTATCTGGAATATTGACAACTCCGACATTAGGTTCAATTGTACAGAACGGAAAATTAGCACTTTGTGCTTTTGTATTAGTTAAACAATTGAATAAGGTCGATTTTCCAACATTGGGTAATCCAACAATTCCAGCCTTCATTCTTCGGGATGCATGAATTTTTGTTTAGACAAAAGAAAATCCTCGCTTTCTACGTTATCATCATCGTGAACACAACAATCAACTGGGCATACAGCAGCACATTGAGGCTCGTCATGAAATCCTTTGCACTCTGTACATTTATCGGTCACAATAAAATAATACTCATCAGAAACAGGTATTTGGTGCTTATCAGCATCTACTGACTTTCCACCGGGTAAAACCACCTCACCGTTGAGTGATGTTCCTTCAGAATATTTCCAGTCAAATGATGCCTCGTATATAGCTGTATTTGGACATTCAGGTTCACAGGCACCACAATTAATACAATCGTCAGTAATTTTTATTGCCATAAATTGGTAACAAAATTAACCAATATCTTTACTTTTTAAAATTTCCAAATGAATATTAATTCAAGAATTAAATTATTGTCAAAATTAGGAAGGTTTTTTTCCGCATATTTAAAAAATAATAATAATGAATTTGATAAGAGGCTATTTAATCATACTGATAAAAAAGTTCAAGAAGCTATAAATCAGAACTCATTTTTTGATTTCGAAAATATAATAAACTGCATAAAGTATTGGGCACAGCATTTGAATGAAATTAAACTAAAAAAATTAGGACCAAAGGACAAAACCGAAAATTCAAAAAATATTTTGATAATTATGGCTGGTAATATTCCACTTGTTGGATTTCATGATTTTTTATGTGTATTTATTAGTGGTCATAAATCTATAATTAAGAAATCATCCAAGGATAGTGTACTTTACAATTTAATTTTTGAGCTGTTACTTGGTTGGGAACCAAAATTTAAAAATTGTTTTAAAATTATCGAAAAAATTAATTTGGAAATAGACGCTGTAATTGCTACAGGGAATAATAGTTCCACTCATTTTTTTGAAAAATATTTCAAAAAGTATCCCAAAATAATTAGAAAAAATAGAAACTCAGTTGCCATTCTTAATGGGAAAGAAAATGATGAAGATTTAAAAAAATTAATGAAGGACATATTTTTATACTATGGCATGGGTTGTCGCAACGTTTCAAAAATATTTATACCCGAGGACTATAATTTAGATAGAATTTTTAAAGCATCCGTGGAGTGGAAAAAAATACTAAATAATAATTCATACAACAACAACTATACTTACAATAAATCCGTCTTTCTGCTAAACAATGAAAAGTTTTATGAAAATGGTTTACTTATATTGAAGGAAAGTAAAAAATTAGGCTCACCAATTAGTGTTTTGTATTACGAGAAATATGACTCATTGCATAAGTTAAAAAAATACTTAGATGTTAATAAAGACAAATTACAATGTATTGTAAGCAATAATCTTGTTAAAAACTCTACAAAATTTGGAATGACACAAAGCCCCTCACTTCTAGATTTTGCAGATGATTTGAATACTGTTGATTTTTTGTTAAAAGTTAATGAGTAAGCCAAGTACAATACCTTTTATTTTTATTAATTTGCATGACCTAAATGAAAAAACATAATTTCAGCGCAGGTCCTAGCATCCTCTCTAACGAAGTTTTCGATAAAGCATCCAAATCAATTTTAAATTTTGATGGAATAGACTTGTCAATTCTTGAAATTTCTCACAGAAGCAAAGAATTTGTTAATGTAATGAGTGAGTCAAGAAGAATAGCCCTGCACTTGCTTGATCTTGATGAAAACGAATATACATCACTATTTCTTCAGGGTGGAGCGAGTCTACAATTTTTAATGATTGCATATAACTTCCTTAACAGCAAAGCCGCTTATGTTGATACTGGATCGTGGTCAACTAAAGCAATGAAAGAAGCCAAACTATTTGGTGAAGTAATTGAAATTGCATCATCAAAAGAAAACAACTTCAATTATATACCAAAAGACTACAAAATCAGTGATGATATGGACTATGCTCATATAACAACCAATAATACCATTTATGGAACACAATTTCATAAAATTCCTGAGTCACCTTGTCCGTTATTCTCTGATATGAGCTCTGATATTTTTTCAAGAAATCTAAACTTCAATGAATTTGATTTGATTTATGCTGGAGCCCAAAAAAATATAGGACCAGCTGGTGCTACCTTAGTTGTATTAAAGAAAGAAATATTGGAATCCATATGCAGAACAGTTCCCTCAATGTTAAACTATAAAATTCATTTTGATAAAGACAGCATGTTTAACACGCCACCCGTTTTCTCGGTTTATGCATGTATGCTCAGCTTAAAATGGTTAGAAAAAAAAGGAGGTATTGAAGTTGTTGAAAATTTAAATCGTAAAAAGTCTGAAATTTTGTATCGTGAAATTGACAGTGATGATGTTTTTAGTGGCTTCGCAAATGTTGATGATAGAAGTATAATGAACGTTACCTTTAATCTGAATGATGAAAAACATAAGGATATCTTTGAAAAAATGCTAATTGAAAATAACATTTCAGGCTTAAATGGTCATAGATCAGTTGGTGGATACAGAGCTTCAATTTATAATGCTATGGACATAAGTTCTGTTGAGATTTTGATTGATACCATAAAAAAATTTAAAAATTACATATGATAGTTTTAGCAAATGACGGGATTTCACAAGTTGGTGTAGAAAAATTGGAAAAAAGTGGTTTTAAAGTTATAACTACAAATGTTGCTCAAGACCAAATCATTGATTATATAAACAAAAATTCAATCACTTGTCTCTTGGTTCGAAGTGCAACTAAAGTCAGAAAAGATATCATTGATTCATGTGGATCATTAAGACTAATAGGAAGAGGTGGTGTTGGTATGGATAATATTGATGTAGAATATGCAAAATCTAAAGGAATTCACGTGATCAATACACCCGCAGCCTCATCACTTTCCGTTGCCGAACTTGTATTTGCTCACATAATGGCTTGTTCCAGATTTTTACATGATTCAAATCGAAACATGCCACTTGAGGGCGATGTTAATTTTAAAAAGCTAAAAAAAAATTATGCCAAGGGTTCGGAATTAAAAAATAAAACAATAGGTATTATAGGTTTTGGAAGAATTGGTCAAGAAGTTGCAAAGATTGCTTATGGATGTGGCATGAATGTGATTTTTTCTGACCATTTTTTAAAGGAAGCTGAAATTAAAGTTAGTTTTTTTGATGGGCAATCAATATCATTCAAGCCGAGCTTGGTAAGTTTAGAAGAACTTCTCATAAATTCAGATTATATAACGCTACACGTTCCAGCACAAAAAAAGTATCTTATTGATAAAGAACAATTCAGTAAAATGAAAGATGGAGTTGGTATAGTTAATGCTGCCAGAGGGGGTGTTATCAATGAAGAATCTTTAATAGATTTCATTGACTCGGGTAAAATTAAATTTGCTGGACTCGATACGTTTGAAAATGAACCCAATCCTTCAATAAAAACCTTAATGAATTCAAAAATATCATTAACTCCCCACATTGGTGCTGCGACAAGTGAAGCACAAGAAAGGATTGGATTAGAACTTGCTGACCAAATCATTTCTGTATTTAAGTGATGTTTAATAAGTTTAAATTGAAATATGGAATTAAATCCAATTCCCAACTAGTTATTATTTTTATTGTATTTGGAATTACAGGATCAACTGCTGCTTACATATCGGATCCTTTGATGGAATTCATTAATATTAAGAAATCTGATTTAAACATTTTTGTTTATTGGACTATCAGGATACTCATAATAACATTTGTTTACCAAATAATTCTCTTGGTCGTTGCATTTGTTTTTGGTCAATTCAAATTCTTTTGGAATTTTGAAAAGAAAATGCTGAAAAGATTAGGGTTTAAAAAATTTATTTCTGACTAGATTTAAACTTATCAACTTTTGGCTTTATTACTGAAAAACAATACGCGTTGTATGGATTTTTAGAAAAATATTTATGATGATATTCTTCAGCGATATAGAACTTTGTTTCTTTTTCCAGTGAGGTTACGATTTTACCAACGTAATCATCTTGCAATTCATTAATTTTCTTGGTCGCAATTTCAAATTTTTTTTTATCACTGTAAAATATAGCACTTCTGTATTGTGTGCCAATATCATTCCCTTGTCTGTTGAGTGTTGTTGGATCGTGTGTTTTAAAAAAAATATCTAAAATTTTTTCGTAAGAAATTTTAATCAATTCAAACTCAATTTTTACTGCTTCTGCATGTCCTGTATTTCCTCTACAAACTTCTTCATATGAGGGGTTTTCATTTTTACCACCAATATATCCTGGGTAAACACTAATCACCCCATCAACATTTTCAAAAATTGCTTCAGTACACCAAAAACATCCACCAGCGAGTATAGCATAATCTTTGCTCATTAATAAACCAATTAATAATTATTAAGTCAAAGTTATTAATTGTATATATTTGGCCCCGCATGAAAAAAGGATTTTTTTTAATCGCAATTTTTCTTACAATTTTAAACTCTTACTCACAAGACAGAAAATCTTTTAATGCATACAGGACTGAAAATGCCCCGAAGGTAGATGGTTTTATTGATGATAAAGAGTGGAGAAATTCCCAAAAACTTAGCGAATTTACACTTTGGAGACCAGAGACAAGAAGTGGAAAAAAAATTTCAGAGGAATACGAAACTACAGCATTTTTCATGTATGATGATGATGCTGTATATGTTGGTGCATATTTACATCATCCTGGAGATATTCCCATGGAGCTTAGCGAGAGAGATAATCCTTGGGATTCATTCAGCGAATTATTTTTTGTATCTATAGATACATATAACGACAAGGAAAATCACCATGGATTTGGAATAACAAGTGCAGGTGCTATTGTAGACGGACTTTGGTCTGGTGATTGGAATTCAGGAGGAAGGGATTACGATACAGTTTTTGAGGGGGAAGTTCAAATCACAAAAGATGGTTGGTCTCTGGAAATGAAAATACCATACAGTGCACTGAGGTTTCCAGAAAAAAATATACAAAACTGGGGCATTAATTTTTCGAGAGCTGTGGCAGATCTAGAAGAATGGTATTCATGGAGCCCTGTCGATACTAAGGTTTACAAATGGTATGAGTCACTTGGCATCGTTAACGGACTGGAAAACATTCAACCCCCATTACGTTTATTCCTTTACCCATACGGTCAAACAGCTCTTAATCTAAAGAATGGTTCGTCTCCTTCATCAATTTATTCTGCTGGAATGGATATAAAGTATGGATTGTCTAACAGTTTTACTTTGGATGCTACATTGATACCTGATTTCGGACAAGTTACTTTCGATGATGAAGAACTTAACTTATCCCCTTTTGAACAGAGATTTGATGAGAATAGAGCTTTCTTTACTGAGGGTGCCAATATTTTTAAAAAAGCAGATGGAGGAGATTTTAGAGGAGGTGATTTTTTTTACAGCAGAAGAATTGGACAAGAAGTTAATTTTGACGAGGATGAATTTTTAGAATCTGACGAAGAATTGGTCGATTACGACAACAAACCAAAGTTGCTTAATGCAATTAAGTTTTCTGGAACAACAAATAGTAAATTAAGTATAGGATTACTTAACGCTATTACTGGCGAGGCAAATGCCACAATTAGAAATATAGAGGATGGATCAGTAAGAAAAGAAAACTTGGCACCAGTCACTAACTACAATGTTATCTCATTAACTCAGCAGCTACTTAACGACTACTCATCAGTAGGCATACACAATACAAATGTTAACAGATCAGAGGGTGGACTAAATGCTAATAATACTGTTTTCGTAACAGATTTATTTGACGAAAAAAGAAATTTTAATTTTTCATCAAGGTTTTATTTCAGCAAAGCACCCAGACTTTCTGAAAAAAATGGCTTTAGAGGTACTGTTTCTTTTGAAGAGTTGAGAGGAAATATTCAATTTGCCGCTGGATGGGTTGGTACAGATAGATATTATAACCAAAACGAGCTTGGATTTTATAATCAACAAAACAATCAAAGGGTTTACACTAGAATTAGATATCAAATTTTTGAAGAATACAAAATTTTGAGAAACTACAGTAACTATTTGTATGTGGGTCAAACCTGGAGATATGACAGCTCTAGAAGAACTAGAAATGGTTTCAGATTTGGAAACGATTTTGAATTTCAAAATTTATACAAGATTGAATTTGATTTAGATTACACTGGAAAAGTTGAAGATTATTACGAAACGAGAAATGTTGATAGATTCTTAATTGTTCCTTCTGATTTTGAGGTAAAAATAGGATTGAATTCTAATCCAACAAAAAGATTCAAAGTTAGTTTTGATTTTTTAAATAAAGGTTATAAAAATGAACAGTTCGAAGAAGAAAAAAAATATCAAAGATTTAATTTAAATCTTGATTATAGATTCTCAAATAATTTATCAGCTAAATTTTCAACCCAGAGAGACAAGACACATGATGATATAGGTTATCTTATGACTTTGGGTGAAAATATCTACTTTGGAATTAGGGACCAAAAAACGATTGAAAACTCAATTGATATTGATTATAGAATTGACAACAAGAAAAGTATAAATTTAAATTTTAGAAATTTTTGGAGTGTTGCAGACTATGATGAGGTATTATTCAAACTTAAGGACGATGGTTACAGGGAAATTACAGATTATGCGCTTCTTGAATCCAATCCCAACATAAATTTTAACATTTGGAATTTGGATGTTAAATTTCAATGGTGGTTCAATCCAGGAAGCAATCTGATTTTTTTATACAGAAATCAAATATTTAATAGAGATAATCAATCAGGCCTAGATTATTATAAAAGCTTGAAAAATCTTTTCGAAGTTCCGGTTGAGCATCAAATATCTATAAGAATTAATTATCTTATTGACGCAAACCTTTTCAAGAAAAAATGATTTTTTTAAAAAATATTTCTAAAACCTTCGGAAACCAAAAAATATTAAATAATATTTCTTTAAACATCTCTAAAGGTGATTTTGTATCAGTGGTTGGTCCATCAGGGGCTGGAAAAACAACACTTATCAACATAATTGGAACCATTGAAAGTTTTGATTTTGATCAAAGTTCAATGTTAAAAATTGATGGTGTCGAGATTGACAAATTGAAAGAAAAAGAAATTTCAAAATTTAGGAACGAAAATATTGGTTTTGTCTTTCAATTTCATCAGCTGCTACCTGAACTAAACTGTGAAGAAAATATTCTTTTACCAATAAGAATTGGAAGAAAAAATATCAATGATTACAAAGAAAAATTATTATCAATATCTAAAACATTAAATATTGAAAAAGTTTTAAATAAAAAACCAGATTTCATCTCAGGAGGTGAAAGACAAAGAGTTTCTTTTGCAAGAGCACTAATTAATAATCCTAAAATCATATTAGCCGATGAACCTACAGGAAACTTGGACTCTACCAACTCTAAAAGAATCATAGAACTCCTCAAAAAAATCAATAAAGAATATGGTGTAACTGTCATTTATGTTACCCACAACAAAGAATTTGCAAAGACCGCAAGCGGAACTTACATAATTAAAGATGGCAAATGCATTAAAAATTGATGATTTAAAATCATTTTTAGATTTCAAATCTCAGTATTATAACAGCCCTGAATTTATCAGCGAGGATCCAATACAAATTCCTAAACTTTACAGTAGAAAAGAAGACATTGAAATAATGTCACTTATTATTGCAACAATATCTTGGGGAAATAGAACTTCAATTATTAATAGTGGCAGAAAACTATACAAAATTTTTGGAGAATCTCCGCATGACTTTGTTCTTTCAATTAGTGATGAGTCAATTAAAAAATTAAATTTTTATCATAGAACTTTTAATTATTACGATTTTCAATTTTTTATAAAATCACTAAAAAATATTTATTTAAAAGAAGGTGGATTAGAAAGTGTCTTTTCAAAATACCCTGATACTAGTAATTTCAAAAACATTGAACATTTTAGGTCAATTTTTTTTTCATTAAAGCATGAAAAAAGAGTTGAAAAACATATTTCAAGTCCAAATAAAGGGTCATCTTGTAAAAGATTACATATGTTTTTGAGATGGATGGTGAGAAATGATAAAATTGTTGATTTTGGTATTTGGAAAAAACTATCAACCTCATCTCTCTCTTGTCCACTTGATGTACACACTGGAGGAGTTGCTAGAAAATTAAACCTTATAAAAAGTAAAAATAATGATATAAATGCATTAAAAGAATTGGATTTAAGTTTAAGAAAATTTGATGCTATCGATCCAGTAAAATATGATTTTGCTCTTTTTGGGCTTGGACGTTATGAAAGTTTTTAAAATAAAAATTATATTTGCGTGAAATTGACTTCCTTATGTCAATATTAATCAAATCTGCAAAAATCATAGATGCCAGCAGTAAATTTAATGGCAAAACAAAAGATATTTTCATAAATCAGGGTATTATCCAAGAGATTTCCGATAGCATTGTAAAAAAATCCGATAAGGAAATTAACTATGATAATCTTCATGTTTCACAAGGATGGTTGGATACTAGTGTATCTTTTGGAGAGCCTGGATTGGAGGAAAGAGAAACTATTGAAAATGGTTCACTGACTGCATGTCTTTCTGGTTTCACCGACATTATTCTAAATTCCAATACTTTACCTGTTATTGACTCTAAAGCTGATATTATTTATGTTCTAAGTAAGAACAAAAACAAGGCATTAAAAATTCATCCTCTTGGAGCCTTAACTCTTAAAAGTGAGGGATCTGAAATGGCTGAATTACGTGAAATGTTTGATAGCGGTGCCGTTGGTTTTTATGATTATAAAATGTCTGTAAAAAACCCAAACCTTTTAAAAACAGCATTGCAATATGTTCAACATTTTAAAGGTCTAATCATGACATTTCCGTTTGAAAAATCAATTTGCGAAGATGGGCAAATGAATGAGGGTGAAATAAGCACACTTTACGGTTTAGAGGGGATACCATCTTTATCAGAGGAAATAATACTTGAGCGTGATTTAAAAATCTTAGAGTATACAGGTGGAAAACTTTTTATACCAACAATTTCAACAAGTAAATCAGTTGAATTAATTAAAAATGCCAAACAAAAAGGCCTTAAAGTCATGACTAGTGTTTCGATTAATAATTTATTTTTCAATGAAAAAAAACTGATAAACTTTGATACCAGATTTAAAGTTTTACCTCCGATTCGTTCAGAGGAAGAGAGGCTAATTTTAGTAAATGCTCTATCTGAGGGAATCATTGATTTTTGCACATCAGACCACTGCCCTATTGATATCGATAACAAAAAAACGGATTTTAAGAATTCTCTTTTTGGAGCCACTGGATTAGAATCAATTTTTGGTGCTCTAAATTCACTTTACAAAACTGATAAAGTAATTGAAATTTTAACTAGAAAAAAAGACTTATTTGGAATAAAAAATGAAGTGATTGATGTTGGATCGAAGGCTTGTGTGACTTTATTTAATCCAAAAAACAACTACATTTTTAAAAAAAATAATGTTACTTCAAAGTCCAAAAATGCATCTTTTATTAATTCAGAAATTAAAGGAAAAGTCTACGGGGTTATTAATAATGGATATGTGGTAATTGATGAGTAAGTTTTTTTTTATTGAAAGAAAATCCAAAAAACTAAATTCCCCTTTAATTGTACTTATTCATGGATATGGAAGTAACGAGAATGACTTATTTTCATTGATTGATTATTTCCCGAATGATGCTTATGTGATCTCACTTAGGGCTCCAAAAGAATTATTCAATGATGCTTACGCATGGTATGATATTTATCTTGATGCCAATAATAAATTCTATGATCATGAGGCAGCAGCATTGGTTAGAGACGATTTATTTCACTTTATTGATGATTTATCAAAGAATCCAAATATTAATGCTGACAATATTACGTTGATTGGTTTTAGTCAAGGTGCAATTTTATCACATGCAATATCATTTTCATATCCTAAAAAAATAAAAAATATTTTAGCTCTTAGTGGTTTGATAGATGAAAAGATTATGAAAAAAACAAGCCTGACACCAAAGACAAATATTTATATCTCACATGGGAAAAATGATAATTTAATCAACTATGAAACATCCAAAGATTCCTTAAATTTTTATGTAAAAAATGATATTGAATTTAAATTTGAAAGCTATGAGCAGGGTCATGGAATTAATCAACAGAATTTAGAATCGATGATCAAATGGTTAACAAGAAATATTTAAATTTCAATCTCTAATCCATCATACGCAAGAAATACTGATTTTGGGAGCAACTTTTCAGTATCTATATGAAATCCCATTTGTGGAGCTATGTGCGTCAAATATGTTTTTTTTGGTTTAACATCATTAATAATTTCTAAAGCTTCCTCTAAGTTAATATGTGAGTAGTGCTCGTTATGTCTCAAAGCATTTAGTACCAAACAATCTAAATTTAAAAGCTTACTTTTCTCTTTTTCATCAATTTTTTTTAGGTCAGTTATGTATGCAAAATCACTAATCCTGTATCCAAAAACTTGTAATTTATGATGGGAGTATGAAATTGGTTTGACTGTAAAATCGTGAAGATTGAATAGTTTATTCTCTTTTATTTCGTTTGGAATTAGGTGAACCTCACCAGCATAATCGTTCTGTTTTTCGAAGAGGTATAAAAAACGATGCTTTAAATTTTCCAAAACTCTTTTGTGAGCATAAATTGGAATTTTTCCATTTTTAAAAGATATTGGTCTAACATCGTCTAATCCCGCAGTGTGATCGGCATGTTCGTGTGTGAATAATATGTAATCAACTTTACTTACATTATTAGAGAGAAGTTGTTGTCTGAAATCTGGACCACAATCAATGATAATATTTTTTTTGTTATGGTTTATTAAAATGGATGAGCGCAATCTTTTGTCTCTAAAATCTTTACTAGAGCAGACAGGATAATTTAAACCTATTGAAGGTATGCCAGTACTCGTTCCAGTTCCTAAAAAAATAATTTTCATTAACTAATCAAATTTAAATTTTTTATAATGAGTAATAAGCAATAGTTATTAAATTTGTAAAAAAATAATGTAAATGGCCGTAAAATTAAAAGGCGACAAAGAATTCGAGAATATTTTATCAACCAAAGACAAGGCGTTAAGAATCAACTTAAACGAAAATATTTACGGTACTTTTTCTGAAATAGGCGCTGGGCAAGAAGTTGCAAGGCATTTTTTTCGAGCTGGAGGAGCATCAGGAACAATAGCTAAAACAATGAGTGCTTACGACAAAGGGTTCAGTGATGCAATATATGGAATTGAAAATGATCTTAGATACGTAACCCAATCGAGACTAACAAAAATGTTAAATCATGAAATCAGTCTACTTGAGTCGAGAGTTGATAGAGCCGTTCATACTGAGAAAATGTTTTTTTCTTTTGCCAACACTGTTGCAACAATTGATTTTGCAAAAAAATATAAAGGACATGGTTGGATGGGAATAAAATTCCAAACTGAAAGCAACTCAGAATATAGTGAGATAAAATTACACGTAAGGTTTCATTTGCCTGAAGCTAAAGCGCAACAAGAAATTCTTGGATTGATGGGTGTCAATTTAATATACGGGGCTTACTATAAACATAATAAGCCGAGATCTTTAATTAAGTATTTGTATGATCATATTGATCCAACAACTATTGAAATTGATACAATTAATTTTTCTGGTCCTCTATTTAAAGATGTTGATAATAGACTACTTAGTCTTGAGTTAATTAAGAATGGTATGACTCAGGCAGTTATGTTTGGACCTGATGGTAAAAACATTTTACCAGCAGCAGAATTATACAAAAAAAACATTTTAACCATTCGGGGGAGTTTCAGACCTGTGACTAAAGTTAATGAGGATATGTATGAGAAGTCACTCAAAATCATAAAAAAAGATAAAGGATTTACAGATAAAAATACAATTTCAATTTTTGAAATAACACTTTCCAATCTGACATCACAGGGTAAATTGGATGAACAAGATTTTCTAGATCGAGCTAAACTACTTTGCTCAATGGGTAAAACAGTAATGATTACTAATTTCCAGGAATACTACAAATTATCAGAATATTTTTCAAAGTATACTGATAAAAAGGTTTTTTTAACAATGGGTGTAGACAATATGATTAAAGTTTTTGATGAAAATTACTATACAGATTTGGAGGGAGGTATATTGGAGGCTTTTTCCAAACTATTTACAAAAAATATAACAATCTTGCTTTATCCAATGCTTCGAAAAAATAAAATAATTGATAGCTCAAATCTAATTGTATCACGAAGTATGAAAAATTTATACAAGTATTTTGTTAAAAACCTCAGGATCATAGATATTTCTGATTATAATAGAACCTACTTGTCAATTTTTTCGTGGGATGTTCTTAAAAAGATACAATCAAATCAAAACGGTTGGGAAAGCAGTTTGCCAGATAATGTTTCTGATCTTATTAAGGAAAAAAAACTTTTTGGTATTAATTAGCTACAGTGATAAGATTTGATCAGAGTGATTTTTTGTATCAACCTTATCAAAAACATGTGTCACAACAGAATTTTCATCAAAAACAAATGTTTTTCTATGTATTCCCTCATATTCTTTGCCTCTGAATTTTTTTGGACCCCAGACACCAAATAATTTAATGATATTTTTGTTTTCATCAGCAAGCAATGGGTACTGAAATCCATATTTATTGGAGAAATTGTTCTGGGTTTTTACTTTATCTCCGCTAACGCCCACAATCTTGTATCCAGCATTGGTTAGATTATCGTAGTTTTCAGAAATATTGCAGGCTTCAGCAGTACATCCTGGCGTATTCGCTCTTGGATAAAAGAAAACTACTAACTTTTTGCCTTTAAAGTTTTCGCTTTTTATTAAATTCCCTTTATCATCTAAGCATTCAAATGATGGGATTTTATCTCCGACCTTAAGTGTATTCATTTTTTAAATTTTATCTATAAATTTACTAAAATGACAAAAAAAGAAAAAGTAAAATTTGTAATTAAAACATTGGAAGATTTATATCCTAAAATTGATGTACCACTTGACCATAAAGACCCCTACACACTTTTAATTGCAGTACTTCTTTCTGCTCAAAGCACCGATAAAGGAGTTAATAAAATCACACCTATACTTTTTTCAAAAGCTGATAATCCATATGATATGATAAAACTTTCAGTTAATGAAATTAGAAATATTATAAAGCCCGTTGGTCTTTCGCCAATGAAATCTAAGGGAATTCATGGGTTATCAAAAATTTTGATTGATAAATTTGATGGAAAAGTTCCAAAAGACATCAATGAACTTGAAAAACTACCGTCAGTTGGGCACAAAACTGCTAGTGTTGTTGTATCTCAAGCATTTGGTATTCCCGCATTTCCTGTTGATACCCACATTCATAGACTTATGTTTCGATGGGGTTTATCTAATGGCAAAAGTGTAAAAAGAACAGAGCAAGACGCAAAAAGATTATTTCCAAAAATGCTATGGAATAAACTTCATATTCAAATAATACTATATGGTAGAAGTTTTTCTCCGGCTCGGGGATGGAATATAAAAAATGATGTGATTATGAAAAAAATAGGTAGAAAGTCTATATTAAAGAAGCTTAATTACAAGTAATTTCATATTGATCCCAGTTCATATTAGTAGGTAAATTCTCAAAATAAAAACAACGTTCAGAATCATCAGGAAATGTAATGAACTTGAAATAACCATCTGGAACAGTGGCTCCCGTTTGAAGAACTAGGCTGTTATCTGAAAAGGCTAGTTCAATTCTGACATCAAGAGTCCCGTACTGATTGGCCCATGACCTGACTTGAGATTCAAGTTCAGCCCACTCACCTTGGTTTAAAACATCAAGTTGCAAAGTACAATTCAAAAATGAAAATGTTTGATACAAATTTTCGCAGGAATCTGTAAATGCGCCTGCTGGTGCCAAATGAGCTCTGTCCCACTCGTTGTTTCGATAATCTGCCTCATCTGACGTGTGAACATCCGCTTCAGTGTACCAATTCATACCAGCTCTATCACATGCTTTAGTTATTTGTCTAACTTTATATTCAATCCAATTGGCTTGTTCCTTAAATTCGTTATATGAAACCTTAAAAATATTATTTTCAACAATAACCTCAGCCCTCAATTCTCTGGGTGGATTATTGTCAACTGTTTCACTATTGTTTCCATCGTTGCATGCGATTAAAAAAAGAAATATTACTAAAAATTTTTTATTCATTTTCAAATAGGCGTTTTTGTGTTATTTTTTTCATGTAACCATTTGACCTTTGTACAGCACCAATTTTAAACTCATCAATTCTAACTCCAAGCGCATTTTCAAACCATTTTGCTACTATATGTCTGTGACAAAATGAAGATTTATTTCCATGAGTCATTAAAATTGGTTCATATTCGCCAGTCAAAAAGTTAACTTGTTCAAATATAGTCTTTGCATTCAAATTATTAAGCTGAATCAAATATTCTTTTTCAAAATCATACTCTGAAATGTGCTTGGATTTTAGCATTTCCATCAATTTCCAGTTAGGTACTAATGATTTAAATTCAAACAAAACATTATTATTTTTTGATGGATACAAAGAGATTGAAACATAACCCAATGTTACATCGCTGTCGATTTGCTTAAAGTATCCTGTTTTCAACCCACTTAATTTACTAATTTTTTGAGGTTTTTTTATCTGAAAAATTGAAAATTATAACAATTTTAAAGTTTTGGTTACTCTTTTTTGAGGATTGTGCTAAGATTGGCTTAAAAATACTAAGAATTCGTAAAAAATTCACAATGCCTCTTTTTCAGTAAAAAAACTTGTTTTGTTAACAAAATTTTAA
>CESP01011209.1_pt1 | contig 16373 bp, 16 predicted proteins | sample 531211 | NCBI WGS metagenome assembly CESP01 (sample SAMEA2622074, study PRJEB7988) | marine metagenome | biome: marine biome (ENVO:00000447); feature: surface water layer (ENVO:00002042); material: "saline water (ENVO:00002010), including plankton (ENVO:xxxxxxxx)" | depth 5 m | reverse complement strand
AATTGTATACATTTCTAAACGTATTTAAACAAAAATAAATACAATTTTCGCAAAAAAAATAAAAAATATTTATAAAATACTAATATACACATATTTAGTATTATAATTTTAAACCTTTAGATTAAATATATAAGATATATTTAGACTTATTTTTAAAGAATAGTATGTGATTTAATTAATAATTTTTACATTTGTAAACAAATGGAAATGAATGAACGTATACAAAAAGTGTTAAACAATAGTGGTCTTTCTGCGTCTGAATTTTCAAAACGATTAGACATTCAAAGATCAAGACTTTCTCATATTTTAAGTGGTAGAAACAACGCAAGTCTAGATATCATAAAAAAAATAAACGACAATTTTCCTGAATACACACTAGACTGGCTGATTAATGGTGTTGAGAAACCCCTACTCTATCCAAAAACACAAATGATTGATAAGGAAATTGAGAAAAAACAGGCAAAATCTACGAATAAAAAAATAAATAAGATTATATTGTTTTATGACAATGAAACTTTTGAAACTTTTACAAATTAATTTTTTTTTAGTATTCTTTTCGGCACTCTTCTTTTCTTGTGTTATTCCTGAGAAAAATTGCTCTCAATTTAAAGTTGGAGAATTCAATTTTGAATCCAAAACAGAGAGTGGAATTTATACTTCCAGGTCTGTGAGGAATGATTCAATTGAAATTGAATTCTTTGGATCATCTATAGATACCTCAAAAATTACCTGGGTTTCGGAATGTGAATATATTTTAAGAAAGCTAAGACCTCAAACTATATCTGATGAAAAAGCTATTTCTGTCAAAATAATCAACACATCTGAAAAAGGGTACTTGTTTGAATATTCATTCGTTGGGGATAAAGAGAACAGAGCTCGAGGGAACGCCTTTAAAGTTGATTAAAGCTTTTTTCTAGTAATAATCTTTAAAACTAAGTTAAGTGTTACATAAATTATTATTGATATACTAAAAAAACTTAATAAATCTTCTTCAATAATTGTTAACCCTAGAAAAACAATAACATAAAGCATTAATAAAATTAGCAGAAACCTCATATTATCTTTAACATTTATCTTAATTGAATAAAATTCTATACTACTAACCATCAAAAATGAAAAAATAATAATCAGGATTATTAAAATTGTATGAGATAGATCAATTTGTAAAAATGGTAAACTCATAAAAAACAAGCCTACTGCAGGCGTAGGCAATCCCTGATAATTAATCTTTGAAATACCGCTATTAAATCTTGCCAATCTGTACATTGCAAATGGAATTAGCAGAAACGAAAAATAAGGTATAAATGAACCTTCCTCAAGAGTAGAACTCATAAATCTTTCACTATTCTGCATAACATCAAACATCAAAAAACTAGGAGCAATCGAAAATGATATTAAATCTGAGAAAGAATCAAGTTGTAATCCAATTTTTGAAGAACTGCTAGTCAGCCTGGCAACAAACCCATCAAAAAAATCAAAAATACAAGCAAAAAATATTAATAAAAACGCAATGAAGTAACTTACTTCTTTAGGAAAAGTGTGGTCCATATAATCAGTAATAAATACTATTGACAAAACACCACAAATTCCATTAGAAATGGTTAAAAGATTAGGAAGTAGGCTAATTAATTTCAAATGTTATTATTAGTTTTTATTTTCGTTGCTAAATTAATCAGTTTTAATTGAAATATAGAAATTCCTTTTTTTTAAGCATTTTTTCTGGTTTAATGCTAGGAATATCATGGCCAACATATGGTTTTTATTTTTTGATATTTATTGCTTTTACACCACTAATTCACCTAATACAATCAAACAAAACTGAAAATATTTTTAAATTAACATTCTTCTCATTCGTAACATTTATGGTGTGGAACATAATAACCACATACTGGCTTTATTATGCCACATTGACAGGAATGTTATTCGCCATAACTGTTAATTCTATTCTCATGAGTTTAATTGTTCTGGCTTCCATATCGATTTGGAAGAAATTAAGTTACAAATTGTCCATTATTTTTTTTATTTCACTCTGGATATGTTTTGAAAAATTTCATCTAAATTGGGATTTTTCTTGGCCTTGGCTAAACCTAGGTAATGTTTTTTCTGAAAATATAAAGATCATACAATGGTATGAGTACACTGGAGTCTTCGGCGGGAGTTTGTGGGTCTTAATATCAAATTTCGTTAGCTATAATTTGCTAAAAAAATTAATTAATAATGAAAATTTTAAATCTGATACTATTTATTTATCTGTGGTTATTTTAATCCCCATAATTGTATCTCTCATAATTTACACAAACATTGATATAGAAGAAGAAAAAATTAAAACAGTAATAATTCAACCAAATATAGATCCATACAATGAAAAGTTTAACAGATCTAATGATCAAAATTTAAGATACTTAGAATCTATACTTAATGATGTAAAAAATAGAAATTCCTTAGTTATTTTACCTGAAACATATTTTAGTGATGGTTCCTTTATTAGCTCCCTCAACTATTCAACACTAATAAAAAGACTTAAGATAATTAGAGAAAGATACGAAACAGAGATCTTAACAGGAATAGAACTATATGAGGTTTTTAATGATTCAAGTAGAGTTAAAAAATATTCAAATAGACTTGAAAATAATAGATGGCTTGATTTATTCAATGCGTCAATATTCATTTCTGAAGATATTGATATTTACAAAAAATCAAAATTAGTTGTTGGTATTGAAAAAATGCCATATAGAAATTTTTTAGAACCATTGTTAGGATCTCTTTTAATTGATTTTGGAGGATTATCATACTCAAGAGGCTACCAAGATTACAGAACAGTGTTTAAGTCAAACACTGGAACAAAAGTTGCCCCAATAATTTGTTATGAATCTATCTATGGTGAATATGTTAGTGAATACGTAAGGAACGGAGCAAATTTATTAGCAATAATTACAAATGATGGATGGTGGAACAATACTGAAGGTCATAAACAACATCTCTCATACGCAAGATTAAGATCAATAGAGACAAGAAAAAACATCGTCAGAAGTGCAAACACTGGAATATCTGCTGTTATAAATTATAGAGGGGAATTTTTAAAAACTATTGGATATGAACAAGAAGGTCTAATCAACAAAAATGTTGGTATGAATGACAAAATTACGTTCTACACAAAATACGGAGATTATATATTTCGGTTATGTTTATTTTTTATAATAATAATATCTGCCTTTTATTTGGCGAACTTATTGAAAGTTAAAAAATGAATTTTTTGTTATTTTTTTAACAAATTATTGTATAGAAAAATTAAAAAATTATTTTTGCAAAAAATTATTTCGAATGTATTGGACACTTGAACTAGCTCAGTATCTTAGCGACGCGCCTTGGCCAGCAAACAAAGATGAACTTATTGACTATGCAATTAGGACTGGAGCCCCCCTTGAAGTTGTTGAAAACTTGCAAGCGATTGAAGATGAGGATGGTGAAATTTATGATTCAATTCAAGATATATGGCCGGATTTCCCTACTCAGGAAGATTATCTTTGGAATGAGGAGGAATATTAAATTCCGTGTTTCAAATAATCAGAACTCCTTTTTTCATTAAATTTATTAGCTGTAATCAATGAGTTTATTAAATTCCTTTCTAAAAGTATTCATACCAAATAAATCAAAGAAAGATTTAAAGGAAGCTGAACCCATAATTAAACAAATTCATGAAAAAGAGAGAGTTTTAGAAGAACTTGATAACGATCAGCTCAGGGCAGTCAAAACTGATTTAAAAAAACAAATTACTGATTTAAAAAAACCATTTCAAGATAGAATAGATGCGATTAATGATATAATTTCCAAATCCACTAACATTGATGAAAATGAAAAAAATTACACTGAAATTGATAAAATTGAAAGTGACTATCTCGATCAGTTAGATACTTTTCTGGATAAAATTTTACCAACTGCCTTCGCACTTGTTAAAGAAACTGCGAAAAGATTTACAACATACGAATCCATCGAGGTTACTTGTTCAGATATGGATACCAAGCTTGCAACTACAAAAAATTATATCAAAATTAAAGGAGATAAGGCCATTTGGAGTAATTCTTGGGACGCAGCTGGCAAAGAAATCGTTTGGGACATGGTTCATTATGATGTTCAGTTGATAGGTGGAATCGGCCTCCACAAAGGAAAAATTGCGGAAATGCAAACGGGTGAAGGAAAAACACTAGTTGCAACATTACCCGTTTTTTTAAATGCATTGACTGGAAATGGAGTGCATTTGGTTACTGTTAATGACTATTTGGCCAAGAGAGACTGTACCTGGATGGCACCTATCTTTGAATTTCATGGATTAACAATTGATTGCATTGATAGATACAAACCCCACTCAAAAGAGAGGAAAGATGCTTATCTAGCTGATATTACATACGGAACAAATAATGAATTTGGATTTGATTATTTGCGCGATAATATGGCAAATAGAGAACAAGACAGGGTGCAAAGAAGACATAGTTATGCCATTGTTGATGAAGTAGATTCAGTATTAATCGATGATGCTAGAACCCCACTAATTATTTCCGGTCCAGTGCCAAAGGGTGATAATCACGAATTTGAAATTCTTAAACCAAAAATTTCTTCACTAGTACAAATTCAAAAACAGCTTGTCACAAAAATCTTGTCAGAGTCAAAAAAGTTGATTGTCTCTGGTGATAATGAAAATGGAGGGTTTAAACTTTTACAAGCTTACCGTGGTTTACCAAAAAGTAAAGCCTTAATAAAATTTTTAAGTGAGGAAGGAGTAAAACAGACTCTTTTAAAAACTGAAAATTTTTACATGCAAGATAACAACAGAGAAATGCCAAAAGTTGATGCTGACCTGTACTTCACCATAGATGAGAAAAATAATCAAATTGAATTGACAGATAAAGGAATTGATCATTTATCTGACAATGTAAATGACCCTGATTTTTTTGTACTACCTGATTTATCATCTGAGATTGCACAAATTGAAAATGAAAATTTATCAACTGAAGAAGAAGCTAACAAAAAAGACAAAATTTTTAATGACTTTAATGAAAAAAGCGAGCGGATTCATACAATGAATCAACTTTTGAAGGCATATACACTATTTGAGAAAGATATTGAGTACGTTCTAATGGATAATAAAGTAATGATTGTAGATGAGCAGACTGGAAGAATAATGGAAGGTAGAAGGTATTCAGATGGTTTACACCAAGCAATTGAGGCTAAAGAAAATGTGAAAATTGAAGATGCTACACAAACTTTTGCAACCATAACATTGCAAAATTATTTTAGGATGTACAGAAAACTTTCTGGAATGACAGGAACGGCAGTAACTGAAGAAGGTGAATTTTGGGATATTTACAAATTAGAAGTTACAGAAATACCAACAAATAAGCCTGTAATTCGTGATGATAGAAATGATTTGGTTTACAAAACAAAAAGAGAAAAATATAATGCTGTAATTGAATGTGTAACAGAGTTATCAAATTCAGGAAGACCTGTTTTAATCGGGACAACCTCTGTTGAAATTTCAGAATTACTTTCCAGAATGTTAACTAGAAGAAAAGTTCACCACAATGTTTTGAACGCAAAACTTCATAAAAAAGAAGCAGATATTGTGGCTGAGGCTGGAAAAAGTGGAGTAGTAACTATAGCAACTAATATGGCAGGACGTGGAACAGATATAAAAATTTCAGATGAAATAAAAAGTAAAGGTGGTTTAGCTATTATTGGAACTGAAAGACACGATTCAAGACGGGTTGACAGACAACTTCGGGGAAGATCTGGAAGGCAAGGCGACCCTGGAAGTTCTCAATTTTTTGTATCACTAGAGGACAATCTGATGAGGTTATTCGGAACAGAAAGAGTATCCAAAATGATGGATAGAATGGGACACAAAGAAGGTGACGTTTTAGAACACTCAATGATGAACTCTGTGATAGAAAGGGCACAAAAAAAGGTAGAAGAAAATAACTTTGGTATAAGAAAAAGACTACTTGAGTATGATGATGTGATGAACATGCAAAGAGAAGTAATTTATAAAAAGAGGAAGAATGCCCTTGATGTAAACAGATTGAAAGTTGATGTGGCAAATATGATTTTTGAGAGTGCTGAGAGCATATATTTAGATGCAAAAAATAAAAATGATTATAAAGAGTTTGAATTTAATTTAATTCGATATTTCGGAATCACTTCATCTATCAATAAAGAGGATTTTGAATCACAAGATCAATTAAATTTAGTCAATAGATTATATAAAGATATTTTAGAGAATTACAAGAAAAAAAACCTTGAGAATGTCAATAAAGTTTTCCCAATAATCAAAAATGTTTACGAAAACCCCAAAAATAAATATGAGAGAATTGTTGTGCCTTTCACTGATGGAAAGAAAACCATGAATATAGTTACCAATTTAAAAAACGCTTATGATTCAGAGGGTAAAGAATTAATTGATGATTTTGAAAAAAATATAACATTAGCAATTATTGACGAAACTTGGAAAACTCACCTGAGAAAAATGGATGAACTCAGACAATCTGTGCAGTTGGCCGTTCATGAACAAAAAGATCCACTCTTGATATATAAGTTTGAGGCTAAAGAGCTATTCTTCTCAATGATTGATGACTTGAATAAAGACATATTAGTTTTTTTGATGAGGGCAGACTTACCTACTAGAGATCCGAATCAGATACGAGAAGACAGACAAACACGTAGACAACAAAATTACAAAACTTCAAAAGAAGATGTTTTAAATAGTGATGAGTTGGCAAGACGCAAGAGAGAAATTGGAGAGAGTGTGTCACAAAGAAATAACGTTGTTGAAACTATTACTCGTGAATCCCGAAAAATTGGTAGAAATGAACGTGTAACAGTTAAAAATATACAAAATGGTGAAAAAAGAGATTTAAAGTTTAAGCAAGCTCAAAATCTTATTAACTCAGGTAACTGGATTTTAGTTGAAGAATAAACCGAGAATTTTAATTATAGGTCCTTATCCCCCAGTCAGAGGAGGTATCTCTGAATTTAATTACAACACTTACAAATATTTAAAGGAAATTAGTACTGTATTTGTGCTTTCAATTAAAAAAAGCTACCCAAGTCTTTTGTTTCCAGGAAAATCACAATTTTATAAATCAAAAAAAAATCTTGAAAATTTTGAAAATTTTAACATCTATAATCCAATTGAGTTTAAAAAAGTTTTAAGAATAATAAGAGAAAAACAGATTAATACAATTATCACAACACACTGGAATCCCCTAGTTTCCTTTCTATTTGCTATTATTAACAGACTCAATAAAAAATCAATAAAAAAAATTGGAGTTATTCACAATGTTTTGCCTCACGAAAGATTTCCTCTGGACTATTTAATGCTAAAATTTTATTTAAAATCTTTAGATACAATGATTACTTTATCTAAGAATTCAACAAACTCATTATATAAAATTTGTTACAAAAAAGCAATAATTAAGCAGTTATATCATCCAATAGAAAACAGGAGGAAGCTAAATCGAGAAAAATCATTAAAGATTTTAAATTTAGATCCAAAAAATCAGTACCTACTACATTTTGGTTTAGTTAGAAAATATAAGGGTCTTGACTTATTGATTGAGTCTATGACTGAATTAATAAAAACAAATAAAAATTTAATTTTATTAATAGTTGGGGAATTTTACAGCAATAAAGAAAAATACTTAAAGCAGATTACTCGTTTAAAACTCGAAAAAAATATTAAAATTATTGATGAGTATGTGGAAGGAAGTATGATTAATCAATGGTTTTCCATTGCTGACTTGGTGATTCAACCAAACATAATTTCATCACAAAGTGGTGTTACTGCTTTGTCAATCAGTTTTGAAAAGAAAATAGTAACCACTGGAACTGGTGGAATAGGTGAAGTTATCAACTCAAATAATGGATATATATGTGAATCGAATGTTGATAGCATGAGTAAAACAATTAATTATGCACTAAGAGATAAAAATTTTAATTTTGATAAACTTAAAGAGTTAAAAGACAAATTTAACTGGAATGGTTTTGCTAAAAAGATAATGAGCTTTATTAATGAAATTTAAACTTCCAATTTTAATTTTTTTCTTAGTGTCATTTTCACATGGACAAAATGAAATTAAGCAAGCATATTTTGCGTCTGGATGTTTTTGGTGTGTTGAATCGATTTTTGAAAGCCTTGAAGGTGTTAACAATGTGGAATCAGGATATTCGGGAGGGTGGCTTAAAAATCCTTCCTACAGCCAAGTATTAACTGGAAAAACAGGTCACGCGGAAAGTGTAAGAATATCATACAACCCAAATCAAATAAGTTTTTCAAACCTTGTTGAAGTTTTTTTCGCATCACATGACCCTACAACCTTAAATAGACAAGGGCCCGATGTTGGTACACATTATAGATCAATAGCTTTTTATGAGTTTGATGAAGAAAAAAAAATTATTGAACAAGAAATAAAAAGATTATTAAAAAATCAGATATATCCTGTTATTGTCACTGAAATCAAAAAATTTGAAAAGTTTTACCTTGCAGAAAACTATCACCAAGATTACAAAATAAAAAATCCAAACAACCCATACATTTGGAATGTTTCTGTTCCTCGAATTGAAAAATTTAAATCCAATTATACTGATTTACTTAAAAAAGAATAATTTTTCAATAAATAATTGTAAAAAACAAAAGCTAAATACCCAGACGCTAATCCATAAGCACCTCCAATAACAACATCCGATGGAAAGTGAACCCCACAATAAACCCTGCTATATGCTATTATCGCTGCCCATAAAAAAAGAAATTTTCTCCATCTATTGTAATTGGTTAATGAAAAATAAAAAAACCCAGCAACGGCAAATGAATTGGAGGAATGGGCTGAAAAAAATCCATATAAACCTCCACAACTTTCTTTAACTACTCTAATGAGCCCATAAATTTGTTCATCGTGGCACGGTCTTAAAATTTTAAAATATTGTTTGCTTAAATTACTAGACTGATCAGTAAATAGAATCATTAATCCAATAACCACAAAAAAAACAAAAATGGATTTAGGTTTTAATTTTACTGAATTAAAGTATAAGTATATTAAAAAAAGATAAAAAGGTATCCATGTGTACTTATTAGTTATTGCAAGCCATAAAAAATCAAATTGCTCACTTCCTAAGTTATTTAAGAAGATCATGAGATCAGTATCTAGGCTTTTTAATTTATCAAACATTAATTTTGAACACCATATTTATCAAACAAATAAACTAGTGAAGCCACAGCAGCTGAACCCAATTCCAACTCTCGTTTGTTAACATTTTCAAAAACATCAATTTCGGTGTGATGGTAATCAAAATATTTTTGTGAGTTTGGTCTCAAACCTGCCAGGATATTATTTGGTTTTCTTAAATTGGAAATATCTGCTCCGCTCCCACCCTTGATGAATACATTAACATAATATGGGGCAAAAAACTTTTTCCATTCTAAAATCTTTAAGAAATTACTATCACTACAAGTAAATGAAAAACCAAGAGGTCTAAAACCACCTGCATCAGATTCAATTGCAAAAATGTGATCAATTCCATCTCTGTCAGCTATTTCTTTATACTTGTTAGAACCTCTCCCTCCATTTTCTTCATTCATAAATAAAACAACCCTTATTGTTCTCTTTGGTTTGTATGAAATTTTATTAAATATATTTAGCAAGTCCATGGAATGAACAACACCTGCACCATCGTCATGCGCACCATCACCAATATCCCAAGAATCTAGATGTCCACCAACAAGAATGACCTCTTCAGGAAATTCGGAACCTTTAATTTCGGCGATCACATTATAAGATTGTGAGTCTCTTAAAGTTTTACTCTGTTGTCTAAAGAGGAATTTTAAATTGGGCTTAATTTTGAGCAAATCACTTAATTTATTGGCGCCCTTGGTACTAATTGCCGCAGCGGGGATTCTTTTACTTAATGGTAAATTTCCATATGTTAATCCACCAGTATGTGGATAGTCATCAACCCTTAGGGTCATTGACCTAACAATTACTCCAATCGCTCCATATTTGGATGCCTCTAAAGCACCCAACGCTCTTTGGTCAACGGCAGTACCATATGACGTGAAAGTACTAATGTATTTCGGGTCCATGGGTCTATTAAAAAAAACAATTTTACCATCAATTTTTTCTTTTCCTAAAGCCTCAAGCTCCTCTAAACCAAAAACCTCGATAACATTTGCTTTTAATCCAACAGAGGGAGTAGCTACCGAACCGCCTAAAGCAGTTATATTAACATTGAAAGTAATACCTGGCTCTGTCTCAATCAAAGCAAATTCTTTTGGACCACGAACCCATGTAGGTACCATAACAGGCTGAAGATAGACTTTATCAAATCCAAGTTTGTCTAGTTCAGATTTTGACCATTCAACAGCTTTTTGAGCTTCAAGTGAACCAGAAAGCCTTCCTCCTATCTGATTTGATATATGATCTAACCAATTATATGATTTACTTTCGGTGAGCGCTGTTGAAAATATCGAAGAAATAAGTTCTTCATCACTTTGTGAAAAAAGACTGAAAGAAAGAAGAAATAAAACTAAATATCTCATTATTTTTTTCCGGAAAATCTCTTAACATCATCTGAGCTAATATTATTATTTTCCGAAAGTATAGTTAATCTCTCTACAACATTTCTAAGTTCTCTCACATTACCCTTCCATGAATATGTGCTTAATAGCTTAATGGCTTTTGAATCCATAGTAAAGATTCCATTTTCATTTGAGTTAGATAATTGCTCCAAAAAGTGATCAACCAAAAGAACTATATCATCCTTCCTATCATCTAATTTTGGGACATTCATTTCAATAACGGCTATTCTGTGATACAAGTCTTCCCTAAATTTATTTTCTTTAATTAAAGTTTTTAAATCTTTATTTGTAGCTGCTATGATTCTAGAATCAACAAAAATATCCTTCTCACTACCAACTTTTTGTATTTTACTTTCTTGAATAGCACGCAAGACTTTTGATTGAGCCGATAAACTCATATCCCCGATTTCGTCCAAGAAAATTGTTCCATTATTGGCTGCCTCAAACTTACCAACACGGTCCTTGTGAGCAGATGTAAAAGAACCTTTAAGATGTCCAAACAGCTCACTTTCAATCAATTCAGAGGGGATAGCAGCACAATTAACTTCAATAAATGGTCCATCAGACCTTAAACTATTATTATGAATTTGTCTGGCAACCAACTCCTTTCCGGAACCATTCGGACCTAAGATCATTACTCTAGCATTTGTTGGTGAGATCTTTTCAATAATCTGCTTTAATTCTTTTATTTTCTTTGAATCACCAACAATTTCGTACTTAGATTGTTTTGACGTTTTTACTGAGCTCTTTTTGACCTTTATCTTGTTTTTTAAAGATTCTCTAACTGAGGATAATAAACTGTTTAAATCTGGTGGTTTTTCAATATAATCAAATGCTCCTTTTCTCATTGCCATAACTGCTGTTTTCAAATCACCATGACCAGAAATCATAATAATTGGGATTTTGTCATCGTATGACTTTAAGAAGTTTAAAACATCTAAGCCATCTTTTTTAGGCATCTTAATGTCACAAATCACAAGCTGAAGATTTTCTGTTTTGATTTTATTTATTGCCTCAACTCCATCTGAGGCTTCCAAAATATTATTTTTGCTATCATCTTCAGAAAGGACCTTCTTTAGAACCCTTCTAATAGCTTCTTCGTCTTCAACAATTAGGATATTTGGCATTGTTTTTTTTTACAAACTTAAGAAAACATATCTTTCACCTTGTCAAAAAAAGATTTTTGATTTTTATCTGGGTTAGGTTTAAAATGCTCTTCATCTCTCATATTTTCAAAAAACTCTTTTTGCTCCTTATTCATTGTTTTTGGAGTCCATACATTAACATGAACCAATAAATCTCCTGTTGGTCCGTTTAAAGATTTTAGACCCTTATTTTTTAGCCTCAAAATTTTTCCAGATTGAATTCCTGGTTCTAGCTTGATTCTTACCTTGCCCCCAACCACTTCAATTTCTTTACTAGATCCTAAGACTGCATCTGGGATACTTATGTATAAATCGTAATGAAGATTATTACCCTCCCTCTTTAAATTCGGGTCTTCCTTCTCATCAATAAGGATCAATAAGTCTCCACTAATTCCATCCGAAACCGGTTCATTCCCTTTTCCTGATACTCTCAATTGCATGCCATCTTCTACTCCAGCTGGAATTTTTACATCAACTGTTTCTTCTACTAGAATCTGACCATTCGCATCACTGCCGGGTGGTTTTTTTGTAACTATCTTTCCTGTTCCACCACAATTATCACATATTGAAGTTGATTGCATTCTACCCAAAATTGTATTGGTTATTTTGGTAACCTGACCAGTACCATTACAAACATGACATGTGGAATACTCTAGCCCTGGGGCCTGAACTTTTCTTTTTACTTTTATTTTTTTGTTTGTACCATTAGCTATTTCGTCAATTGTCAATGAAACTTTGATTCTGAGGTTGGTTCCCTTTGAAGTTCTGGACCTACTGGAGCCACCAAAACCGCCGAAACCTCCAAATGCACTTCCAAAAATGTCTCCAAATTGACTGAAAATGTCTTCCATATCCATTCCACCAGAACCAAATCCTCCACCTTGGAAGGCTGAGTGGCCAAATTGATCATATTTTGATCTTTTCTCAGGATTTCCCAAAACCTCATAAGCTTCAGCAGCTTCTTTGAATTTTTCTTCAGCTTTTTTATCTCCAGGATTTTTATCAGGATGATATTTTATGGCGCATTTTCTGTAAGCTTTCTTTATTTCCGAATCTGATGCGTTTTTATCAAGACCAAGTATTTTATAGTAATCTTCTTTCATTTTTAATTTCCAACCACAACTTTTGGATATCTTAAGATTTTATCTCCTATCAAATAGCCATTTTCAACAACATCGATAATTTTTCCTACCATTTTTTTTGAGGGAGCTTTAATTTGTGTAATGGCCTCATGTTTTTCTGCATCAAATATTGTTCCTGCACTAACTTCAATTTTTGATAAGCCATTGCTAACGAGAGTATCATAAAATTTGTTGTAAATTAATTTGAAACCAGTGTAATCAACACTACTATCTTTCTCAAACTCCTTCATAGCCCTATCCATATCGTCAAGTACAGGCAATAAAGCTGACATCAATTCCTTAGATGCTGTTTTGAAAAGCTCGATTCTTTCCTTAGATGTTCTTTTTCTAAAATTCTCAAACTCTGCGAAAAGCCTCAAATATTTATCTTTTTCTGATTCAAGATCATTGTTTAAGGATTTTATCTGGTCTTTTAATGTAGGTTTTTTTGAAGTTGTTTTTTTATTTTTTTCTGCCATATCTCAAAATTTATTCAAATTTACTGCCAACAAAGATAAATTGTCAAAATGTCATGGAAATTTTATAAATCCTTTAGACTGGTATATTTTAAATTTGGATGTACTTTATTTATACGTTTAGACACAACATTTTTATTAGAATTGGCTATATCTTCATAAAAATCACCAAGACACAGTAATCTGAAAAATGATTTTAAAATTATAGCTGGGATAAACAGCTTAACCTTTAACTTATATTTATTTGTAAGATTCGTGATTAAATCCAACATGGTTGTCGGATTATTGTTTACCGCATGAATTAATCCATTATAATTTTTTTGGGATATTTTGTAAAAAAGTTCTGTAAGGTCGTTCAAATGAATCCATGAAATTTTTTGATCGCCATTTCCAATCAGGGATAAAAATCTGGATTTTGAAATCAACCTTAAAACTTTAATGATACCTCCTAGTTCACAAAAAACCATTCCAATTCTTACTGTTGTAACATTAATTTTAAATGCTTTTAAACTTTCAATTTCTCTCTCCCAATCTTTTACAACATTGGCCAAAAAAGTATTTCCTTTTTGGGTTGAATTTTCATCAAAAATTATTTCTTGAGAGTTTGGAAAAATACCAATTGCAGATGCAGAAATTATCTGTTTAACATTGTTAGGTCTATTTTTTATTAATTTTTTTAGCAGTTGTAATGATTTAACTCTGGACTCTAGAATCTTTTTTTTCTTTGATTTTGTCCATAATCCAAAAATATTTTCACCTGCAAGATTAATAATTACATCAACATCATCAATACAAGTAAAATCAATTGTTTGATTTTTTGGACTCCATTGATAATATCTTACTTGTTTTGTGTCCTCTCCCCTTTTTCTTGAAAGAACATTAATATGATGATTTTTTTCAATCAATAATTGAACTATACTTTTTCCAATTAATCCTGTGCCTCCTGTGATTAGAAATTTCATTTTAAGATTGAATTGATACAAAGTTAATTTGTAATTTTACATCACAATATTTTTAGATGATAATTAATCGCGTTGAGAAATCAAGAATAGACAGTGTAGATTTTGAAAATTTAACTTTTGGTAAAATTTTTACAGACCATATGTTCATCTCTAAATATAAAAATGGTGAATGGTCCTCTGGAGAAATAAAACCTTATGAAAATATTTCTATCAGCCCCTCCTCAAGGGCACTTCACTACGGTCAAGCAATTTTTGAGGGCATGAAGTGTTTTAAAAGTGAACAGGATGAGTTGTTTCTTTTTAGACCGGAAGAAAATTTTAAAAGATTTAATAAATCATCGATTAGATTAGCCATTCCTGAAATTCAAGAAGATATTTTTTTTAATGGTTTAAAAGAATTATTAAAGATTGACTCTGAATGGGTAAAAAAAGGAATTGGAAATGCTCTATACATCAGGCCTTTTGTGTTTGCATCAGAGCCCTCAATAAATGCATCTGAAGCTAACGAATACACTTTTATGATTATATGCAGCCCAAGCAAATCTTACTATGGTGATATGGAAATAAGTGTAAAGATTGAGGAGAAATATAGTAGAGCTGCTAAAGGTGGTGTTGGTTACGCTAAAGCTGCTGGAAATTATGCTGCTGCTTTCTACCCAACAAAACTTGCCATTGAACAAGGATTCCAGCAGATTATCTGGACAGACTCAAACAACCACAATGCCATTGAAGAGGCAGGTACAATGAATTTGTTCTTTGTCATTGGAGATAAATTAATAACCTCACCAACAAGTGACAGTATTTTAGATGGAATTACTAGAAAAAGTATAATCGAACTTGCTAAATTTCATAACATTGATGTGTTGGAGAGAGAAATTACTATTGATGAAATTTTAAAAGAGTACAAATCAGGAAACTTGAAAGAAATATTTGGAAGTGGAACAGCAGTTGTTGTCTTGCCTATAAAATCATTTGGACACAGAGATCAATTGTATACACTCAGCTCTGAAAAAAGTTCAGTATCGAGTTTTTTAAAAGAAAAATTAAACAACATTCAATATAATATTTCCAATGAGTTTAAAAATTGGAAATTTAAAATCAACTAAAAAATTTTGAAAAGTTTGGTTTGAAGTAGTTTGGACCTTTCATCACTTTGCCATCCTTTCTATAAATTGGTTTTCCATCAGCTCCCAATTTACTCATATTACTTTTTTGAATCTCATCAAAAACATCCTCAATAATATCAGACATTCCATGCTCAATTATTGTCCCACATAAAATATAAAGCATATCCCCAAGGGCGTCAGCAACTTCAATAATGTCGTTTTTTCTCGCAGCTTCAATGTATTCTTCATTCTCCTCCTTCATCAAGTTATATCTTAATTCAATAATTTTTTTTTCTAAAGCAACGGTAGGTGAATCATTGTAACTTAGACCAAATGTATCATGGAAATCTTTAACAGCATTCATTTGTTTTTTCATGAGAAATAATTTTTGATTAATTATAAATTTAAAATAATAGGGCGAAATATTTTGTTGATATTCTTAGATTTTTTGTTTAAAAATTAAAAATCCTTAAAAGTGAATTAAATAAAGATTTATTAACACCATAATTTGCAAAAAAAAAATATATTTATGAATGTTAAATTTAAAGTACTCAAACCAATGAAAAATATATATTCACTAATACTATTATCAATTTTTATTTTTATATCGTGTTCCCCTGATGATAACGGAAGTCCAACTGCTGAAGATGTAACAGGTGTTACGGATGGAGGAGCAACAATTACTGTAAAACTGATGGGACAAGATCCTGATGGCGACAGTATAATTTATGCACTCGAATCTTATGCAAGTTTAGGGACCGGTTCAGTTTCAGGTGATGTTTTAACTTACACGCCTAACGACAATACAAATGGTGTAGATAATTTTTCATATAGAGTATACGATTCTGAAAATAATGTTAGTAATATAGCCAGCATTACAATCACGATTACTGGGAATGTGAACAATCCTCCTATTGTTGATAACATATCAGCAACCTCAGA
>CESP01027596.1_pt1 | contig 16393 bp, 14 predicted proteins | sample 531211 | NCBI WGS metagenome assembly CESP01 (sample SAMEA2622074, study PRJEB7988) | marine metagenome | biome: marine biome (ENVO:00000447); feature: surface water layer (ENVO:00002042); material: "saline water (ENVO:00002010), including plankton (ENVO:xxxxxxxx)" | depth 5 m | reverse complement strand
TAAGCAAGATAATTTAATAGCTATAAGAGGATTTATTAATTTTACAACCAAGATGGATAAGGTAAAAGATTACATAGAAAAAAATAAAAATAAATTTTTAGATGAATTATTTGAACTATTAAGAATTCCCTCAATAAGTGCAAAATCTGAACACAAAAAAGATATTTTAAACTGTGCTAAATTATTAAAGGATCACCTGGAGGCCAATGATTTTGAAAATTGTGAAATTTGTGAAACCAAGGGGCATCCAATAGTTTATGGAGAAAAAATAATGGATAAGGAACTGCCGACAGTTTTGGTTTATGGTCATTATGATGTCCAACCAATTGACCCTGTTGAGTTATGGGATTCTTCACCCTTTGAACCACAAATTAAAAAAACCCATATACATCCAGAGGGAGCAATATTTTCGAGAGGCGCTTGTGATGATAAAGGACAAATGTTCATGCACATTAAGGCGTTTGAGATTTTGAATAAAAATGGTGGCTTTCCTTGTAATGTCAAGATTATGATTGAGGGTGAGGAAGAAATTGGAAGTGATAATCTAGAAATTTTTGTTGAAAAAAATCAAAAGAAACTTGAATGTGATATAATTTTAGTTTCTGACACAGGGATGATAGACAAGCAAACTCCATCCATTACGATTGGATTGAGAGGCATGACTTACATGGAGTTGGAATTGATCGGACCAAATAGAGATTTACATTCTGGTCACTATGGTGGCTCAGTAGTTAATCCAATCAATGAATTATCAAGAATTATCAATCTTCTTCACGATGATCAAAATAGAGTAACGATACCTGGCTTTTACAATGACGTTATTCAATACAGCAAATTAGATAGAAAAAAAATGGATTCAATACCCTTTTCAGAAATTGATTATGCAAAATCTGTTGGATTAAACAATCCCTCTGGTGAATATGGTTACTCCTCAATTGAGCGGAGATCAATCAGGCCATGCTTAGATGTTAATGGAATATGGGGTGGATATATTGAAGAAGGCTCAAAAACTGTTATACCCAGCAAAGCGTTTGCAAAAATCTCAATGAGGTTAGTTCCAAATCAAAAATGGAAAAATATAAGTAAACAATTTTCTGATTATATAAAGAAAATATCATCTCCTAATGTAACAGTTAAGGTTAAAGAACATCATGGTGGTGAACCATATTTGACCTCAACTGAATCAAAAGCATATAAATCAGCCTCAAAAGCTTACAAAGATGTATTCAAAAAAGAACCTGTACCAACAAGAGATGGAGGTTCAATACCAATAATTGCGCAATTTGAAAAAATATTAAAAAGTAAAACAATTTTAATGGGTTTTGGTCTCGATTCAGATGCTATTCACTCTCCAAACGAGCATTTTGGAGTATCAAATTTTTTAAATGGTATTGAAACAATTACAAAGTTTTATCACCATTATACAAAATAGCTATTTAAGTTTGATAAGGAAAAGCTCAGCCGCAATTCCATCAGTTAAAAATCTGCCTTTTCTAGAAACAGTATACAGATCCCCATTTTTAGATAGATTATTCGATTTTAGGTGTTTTTTTGAACCATTTATAAAGTGTTCATAAAATTTTTCACCAAATTTTTTTGATATATACGTGGTTGAAACGCCCCACATAGTTCTTAGTCCAGTCATTACATACTCGTTGTACATATCAACTTTTGAAAGCACCTCTCGTTTGGGATTTAATTTACCTGCACTGATATTACTTATATACTTTGCATTATTTGAAATATTCCAACTTCTTGAAATTCCATCGTAACTGTGAGCTGAGGGCCCAATTCCAATATATTTTTTTCGAAGCCAATATCCTGAATTATTTTTTGAATAAAATCCATTTTTTGCATAACTATTCATTTCATAGTTTATATAACCCTCATTGGTCAAAAATGAGTTAATATGCATGTAGTGCCTATGAATCTCTTCGTCGCTTGGCATGGTTATTAGATCTTTATTAATCTGATATTCTAATAAGGTTTTTGATTCAACAGTTAAGGCATACGTTGAAACGTGTTTTATGTCATAATATTGTAATAACCTTAAATCTTTATCCAAGGTTTGTAAATCTGAATTAGGTATCCCATAAATCAAATCAATTGATAGGTTTTTAAAGAATAATAATGAATTTTCAATTGATTCAATTGATTGTTTAGATGAATGAACTCTCTTCATAAATTTGAGTGCATCGTCATTTAATGTTTGTATCCCTAAACTAATTCTATTAATTTTTGTTGTACTCAAAGATTTTAACTTACTTTTTGTTAAGTCGTCTGGATTTGCTTCAATTGTAACCTCTATATTTTTAGATAAACTGTAGTTGTTTTCAATGGATTCATTAATTTCAGTTATATCCTCTATTTTTAATAGTGAGGGAGTGCCACCACCATAGTAAATAGTTTCAATTTCATCATTATAATTTTTTGACCTTAAAATGATTTCCTTTTTGATGGCTTCAATCATCTTTTCATAGAGGGCAATTGATGTAGAAAAATGAAAATTACAATAGCTACATGCTTTTTTACAAAATGGAATGTGTATGTATATTCCTGCCAAATTTAATTTTTTAGCCGATCAGGATTATTTTTTAAAAATGAACCCCATCCAGAGTACTTTACATTGCCAACAACATTATTTTCATTATAAAAATGACATACTGCGGCTGCTAATCCATCAGTTGAATCCAATTTTTTTGGAATCTCTTCAAACTTTAAAATAGATTGTAGCATCTTGGCAACTTGTTCTTTGGAGGAATTGCCATTTCCTGTAATCGCCATTTTTATTTTTTTAGGTGAATACTCTTTAATTGGAATTTGCCTAGAAATGCCGGCAGCCATAGCCACACCCTGAGCCCTACCAAGCTTTAACATCGATTGAACATTTTTGCCAAAAAAAGGCGCCTCAATTGCAATTTCATCAGGTTTATGAGTGTCAATAATATCAATTACAGATTTGTATACTTTATCAAGCTTTAAAGAGTGATCTTTTATTTTACTCATATTAATTTCACCAAAATCCAAAAGAGATATCTTTTTTTCTTCAGCAATAACCAAACCGTATCCCATTATATTAGTCCCTGGGTCAATACCTAAAATAATTTTTGAACTCATTTTTTAATATTTAAAATTAGTGGTAAATCAAATTGCGATTTTACCTTGACTCCATAATCAGTTTTAACTGCTGGAATTACTTTAGGCATTGAGTCAAGAAGTTCATATATAATGGAGTTAATTTTTTCACTGTTATATTCCGAATTTTTGAATATGATTTCGGATGGGTAAACGTTTCCATTTTTATCAACAATTATTTTAATCATAATGGAATCATTAAATTCTAGATTATTAACATCTTGATTATTTTTTAAATTATTTGATAGGTATTCATATAAATATTCATAAAAACAATTTAATCTATCTTTTGTGTCAACAACATTTTCACATTCAATTACTGTTGGATATTCATCATTGGCTGTCCAAATTAATTTTTCACTCATTTTATTAGGTTTTTTCTCAAGCACATCACAAGAAAAAAAATTTAAAAGAGAAAAAATGAAAAAAAATTTAATGTAATTTAATTTTAAAATGGACATTTGTCTTAAAATACAAAATTACTTTAATAAAGCCTTATGGACATTTTAATTTTTGTCTTTGGTATAATCTTATGCTTAACAGGCATTGTTGGAAGCTTTTTACCAGTAATTCCTGGACCTATTACATCTTGGTTCGGAATACTGATTTTAAATTTAACCGATGCTGTACCTTTTAATTTAAAATTTGTTTTAATAACCCTTTCGGTTGCAGTTTTAGTTTTTTTAGTAGATTTTGTTACACCAATATGCGGCGTTAAAAAACTGGGTGGTTCCTACGGAGGACAAATTGGTGCGAGTTTGGGTCTATTAATTGGAATTTTTCTGATGGGTCCATTGGGAATTTTACTTGGACCCTTAATCGGAGCAGTAGCAGGTGAAATGATAAATAATAATAGTTTAAAAAATTCCTTGAAGCCTGCCCTGGGCTCAATTTTAGGAACACTAACTGGTATTGTTTTAAAATTTTGCTTGAGTATGACTTACTTTATTTTTTATCTAAGTATTTTTTGGGAATACAGAAATGATTTTTTTTAATAGTATAAAGTCCTATTGTCAATAATTTTAGAACCATCTTTAAAAGAATCCAAAATTTTAGATTCCACGGCAGACCTGCGTTTATTAGATAATTGATTTTCAAAACTAATGTAAGTTGGCAGGCTATCAACTTCATTGATGTCAACTAACTTGATCATATAAACACCGTCCTCACCCGCAAAAAAATCTGATGTTTCACCAGGACTTAATCCGAAAGCATTTCCGATGATTAGTGGCTCATATCCTGCCTGTGAAACGACCGGTGAACTTTGATTTATGGCTGAGACTGAAACTATTTCAAGATTTTTTTCAGAAGATAATTCATCCAGATTCTTATATTTTCTATTTTCCTTTAAAATTATATCCGCCTTTTTATTTTTTCTAATTTCTGGCAGTGCCAATAATGATGCAGAATTTACATCCATTAAACCTTCATCTGTGATGGCTTTCAGTTGAGCCAAAACATATCCTCCGGAGCTCAGATCAAATCTTTTATAATCACCAACATTTGTGTCATTTTCAAAGAGCCACTTTACTAAATTTCTCTGGTTACCTAAAACGGGTAGTTCGTGATCGAGAGGTGTAATATTAGTCAATGACTTTGTCTCATATTCAAAAGTATCTGCTGCAGTGATAAGATCTTGAGATTTTGAAAGTTCAATTTCAAATTTTGAAGTAATATTGAATACAGAGTCACTTGTAAAGTTTGATGGAATATTCTTTAAAGCAATAGTTGCAACTTTTGCTAAATCTTCTTTTGCAACAACCTTAATAATATGAAATCCAAATTCTGTTTCTACAACACCAATTTTTCCTACACTATTTTTAAATACATAATCATTAAACGGTTTTACCATCATACCCTCTTGGAAAAAACCTAAATCACCACCACTTGAACTAGACGGCCCATCTGAATGCTCTAAAGCCAAACTTGAAAAATTATCAGGACTCATGCGCGCTAATCTAAGTAGCCTATTTGCCTCAATTTTGGCATCATTTTTAGATCTCTCAATTGATGGAGCTGCATTTTGAGAACCCTTGTACGAAATTAATATATGGCTAGCCCTAACATTACCGTTTTTTTTCTTTTCTAACATTCTTGAAAGTTTCATGTAACCATCGTCTTTGTATGGACCATATATTTGGTCATTATTCAAGTTAAAAATCATTTGGGCATGATTTGAACCAAAGTAACCTTTGGGTCTATATAAGGAATCGTATGGAATGTCGGAATTCTCATCAACGTAGAACTCAAAATCAGTTGTATTTTTGAATCCCTTGACAAATTCGTTTAGATTAGAAACGGGGTTAAATTCCTCTCGGTCATTTAAAAATGAATTTAATTTATCCCTCAAATCTCTTTCATCATTAGCAGATGGTATTTCATTGAATACAACGTATTCAAAATCTCTGGTTGACTTTTGCTCAAAATCGTCAGGGTTTTTATTAACATAAGACTTTACCTCAGCATTTGAAACGGATATCAAACTGTCGGGTATTGAGCTGTAAGGAATTTTTACATATTGAATATTGGCAGATTGGTTAGACTTCAAGAACTCCAATTCACCTTCAAAATTTGATGAATTCAATCCAGACTTTAGTAAGTTGATATAATTATTTTGATCAATTTGATTTTTAAATTCTTGTTCTTGTCGGGTCCATTGACTGTAACCTTGCGGATTAAAATCCTTTAGATTGAGAACAAAATCTGTAAACTTGTCAATATCAAAAACACCAATATCATTTAAAAACCTTTCATCAGTGTTAAAGTTTGGATTATTTGCCAAGAAATAGTCAAGATGCGCCTTTCCGGATCCAAGTCCTAATTGTTCCATTCTTTGTTTAAAAACCTCCTTTCTAACCAGTTGATCCCATGAGGTATTTAAGGCTTGCAATTCAGAAAAATTATATGATTTTTTTAAAAAATCAACTTGATTTCTAAATTCTGTAAGAGAAACTTCTTTATCATTAACCTCACCAATTGGTTCTTGAGATTGAAATCCAGAACCATCGAAGACACCAGCAATTACAAATGCAAATAGTGCCATACCAATTACAGAAATTAATACAAAAGAGTTTCTTCTTAAACTACCTAAAGCCGCCATAAAAAAAATTTAGATGACGAAAATACAAATATCTATCATAAGTACAATGAAAGAATTATTTAAAGAGTGTTCATTCAGAATTTATTGATTGGAATTCTTTCTATTATTAAATTTTTTTCTGTAATGTCTTCTAAAAAGGAACATTAAAAACGAAAGAGCTCCTAATATTAGAAGGGGGACATTTCCATCTAAAGTCTGTTTTAGAAATATTATATCAAAAAAAACTACGATTGAAATGGTTAAATATGCGAATTCTGAGATTTTGTGATACTTCATAGTAATTTAGTTGTCATCAAACAAGAAATTTCCGTTCAATTGACCTGTTTTAAGTAGCTTAAAGGTTCTATCAGCATCAAGAATTTTAGCATTTATGTCGTATTCATTGCTTGAAAAAGTAATGTTCTCTTCGGTGAATAACCACTCCTGTTCAGGGTCCCAATATATTTGAGTAGATTTAATTTTACTCCCGTCAGAAGATTGAATCAAAACATTTCCATTTAGGCTAACTAATTTTGTTTTGTAATATATTATGCCATAATTGGCAGATACGTTGGTAGAATCTAGCTCATTTTCGTAGAATCTAATATTTAAGCCATCAGGAAATTCAGCATAAGGAAATTTTTGATTTGTAAAATCCAGGTTTAAAGGTGAGTCTAAAATTGCTTTAACAATTGAGGAATCTGTGTACTTTAATGTGAAGTTTTCTGTTATAGCTGCAGGTGTTTTTGAATACTTATTTATATCTATAATTTTTTCAAAATCATTTTTACAGGAATAAATTATTATAGCTGTAAAAAATATAAAAATTATACGCATCAAAATCTACAAGGTTGGTACAGTGACAGATAAACCAATCCAACAATTAAAAGTAATTACTTTACCTGAATTACCTTCTGTGAAGATGTCAGTTTTGGATGGAGCTCTACCTAAATAACTTTCGGCCGCTTTTAATGCAGTTTTTCTAATTGTTGCATCAATAGATGCTGCTTTTCTAGCTTCTCTCTCTGCCAGCCAATAAACAGATCTTTTTTCGAATTGAGTTTTTCCGCAACCGTTTGCACTGCTTGCATAAAGATTAGCAATTAATAAATGTGCCCTTCCCATGGAAGGTTGAAACTCAAGAGCACGTCTTGCATAATTTCTAGACTTAAAAAACTGTTTAGTGATTTTAAATTTTGTGGCAATTTTGTAAAGAATTCTTGCCTTTTTAATATTATCAGTTTCTAGCTCGATCGATTCGTTATAAAATTTCAAAGCTTCGTCGGAATTATTTTTTTTATCATTTAATAAACCTAAATAATACGCTGAGTTCGCAGATGGATTTAAATTATGTAATAATTCAACAAGAACAACAAATAAAGGATCATCTGAGCATTCCTTACTATCCATTCTACTAGCTGCCCTATTCAGCCATACTGGATTGGTCTTATTTTCCTCTAAATTTTTTCTGTATAGTGGAATTAAATTCTCACAAGTTGATTCCTTGGCAATGATTGCATTTAAATTCCTTAAATATATATTAGAGGCATTAGAATTAATTTCATATACTCTTTTATTTCTTTTTTCTCTTGATGTTAGGGCAATTCCAGAATTTTCTTTATTAATAATAATATCAATTTGTTTCGAGTATTCATCAATGATAGAATTATACCTCTCAGAAAGCTCCTCATATTTATTAAATATTTGATTGAGGGTTATGTCATTCTCACCATCTTTATACAATTGAAAGTATATTTTGAAATAGCTGTAAAGAGGTTTTGGATCATCAAAACTTAAGGGATCTGTTTGGTAAGCATTTTCAAATAATATGAAAATCTCATTTTTTGATGCTAATTTATAGTCAATCATTTTTTGAGCCTTATTAGACATAATTTGACCAACAATTGATCTACCATTGTAGGCAGGGAAATTTATTAGCCATTCATCGTAAAGTTTTAACAAATCTTTTTGATAAGCATTCTTTGTTTCACCGTCAGATTTTTTTATAAATTCATCCAGCATTCTAGATCCTTGAAAATAGATGGCTGGGTTTATCTTAGGACATTCTTTTCTGACTGACATCCAAGGCTCATAAGCAGCTTCATAATTCTTTACCTTGTAGTATTCTGCAAAAATTGACAAATTTGAGTTGCAATCAATGGAAGATTGAGAAGTCAAGTTAGTCAGTGATACTAGAAAAACAAAAAAAATAATCTTTTTCATAATTAATTATACATTGATTTGATAAACCACAAATCATTAAGTGAAACTCCAATCATAAAATTTAAATAGTTTTCCTTGATTAAACCGAAGTCATCCGTTCCTCTTTGACCAAACTCAACGCCTAAATTTGCCTTTGAAATTCTTCCCACTGGTATACCTAATCCAAAATTTATACCAAAATCTTTAATGTCTTGCTGGTTAACCTCAAGACCACCATCAATGTATTTGAAACCAGCCCTGTATGTGACTCTGTCAAAAAAATTTGTAAATGAGTCAAATTTTGGCAAATAAAAGCCACCAACAGAGTAAACATTGTGTTGATTAAAACTTACATTATCCAAAGACATGAACTCATTTCTGAAACCATTGCCTTCAACAGATTTAAAATTTAAACCAACAAACCATTTTTTATCTATTCCAAAACCTAATCCAAAGCTTGAAAAGCTGGGTATCGTAAATTTCGTTTCATCCATTCCAGTCAATGATAGATTAATATTTTCAGTATCTCCTCCAAAACTACCATCAAGTTTTAGAGTTCTTATCGATTGTGCATTTTTGGAAGTTAAGCTGGACTCTGGTTGGTATACATAAGAACTGTATATTTTGATGTTATTTCTGAACTTTTGTTGGAAAACTGCAGAGAAATTATAACTCAAACCACTCAATGATGATTCACTTGAAACCCTTGTATAGAGCTCAACATCAGTTAATATTTTTGAATGATAATGATTTAAATTTCCAAAAGAATATGACGAACTAACACCTAAACCAAAGTTTTTAAATAATTCAAAGCCTAAACCTAAGAAAGCGCTGTTAATTCCTCCATCACCGTTATACCTATTAGTACTTACAGGATCAGTCGTTTCATCAACAGATTCCAAAAGATATCCAACAGACGTATTTGGTTTTAATCCAAAATTAAATCCTAAGCGCTTAGTTGGAATTGATACTGACAAATAATTGAGACTAGCAGTAGTTGTTTTTGCATTATTATCTTGTGTGGAATATCTATTATTTTTCAAATTGACGCCAAACGAATAATTTACAAACCTGAGCTTGGAAAGAGATGCAGGAACATTGAGATTTACAGAGACACTGTCAACATAAGCTGTATTTCCACCCATCATTTTGTTCTCTGCGGTTGCTGAAAAATTTGTTTCTCCAACTCCAAAATAGGAATAAGGTGAATAACTTGATTTTTGAGTAAAACCGAACTGAATAAATAAAACGATAAAAAGCAATGAAATTTTGTTCATGTTATTTATTAGCCTCTATAAGGAATTCTAGCCCTTTAAAAACATAATTTGAAGTTGTAAATATGGTGTTTTTTATCTTACCTGACAAGTAATTTGAATCCCCTCCAGTTATAATTACTTTCAAATCATCATATTCACTGGAATATTTTTTAATAAAACCCTCAATCTCTAGCTGAGTACCCAATAAACTTCCAATATTAACAGATGATTCTGTATCAAATGCTCTCATGCTTTTAGGATAACTCGGATTGATTTTTTTTATTAAAAATGCCTTTTGGCTAATGGATTCATATCTCAAACCCAAACCAGGTGAAATTCCACCTGCTAAATATTCATTATTTTTTGTTTTAATATCATACGTTATACAAGTTCCAATATCGATAATTAAGACATTTTCATTGGGATAATCTTTGTGGGCAGCACAAACTAAGGCCAAACGATCATCACCAACCAAACCTTCTTTGTAGGGATTTTTAAATGGTAAATGATTATTCTTTTTTAAATCAAAAAAGCAGCTATATTTTTTTAAAAAATCAATTAGTTCATTATCTGTAGCTGAAACGTTTGACATTGAAGAATGAGTAATTTTATAATTGGAAAATAATTCCTTTATTTTTTTAATCAATTTACTTGAGAAATTAATTTCTTTGATAATTGTATAATCTTTCGTTATTGCAATTTTAGAGTTTGAATTACCTATGTCAATTAATAAATTCATCGGGCAATGGTAAAATTAAACAAGTTTTTACCAATTTGTTTGATATCTAGTAAAACGTTTATATTTGCTGTGCTAAAATGCAATGGTACCTTAGCTCAGTTGGTAGAGCAAAGGACTGAAAATCCTTGTGTCCGCAGTTCGATTCTGCGAGGTACCACAATGAGCCCCAAAAATTGGGGCTTTTTTTTTACATTTAACTATAATTAATTTAAAAAAAATGAAAAAAAATATCTTAATAATTGTTTTTGCATTTATATCATTAAATGCATTAGGGCAAACTGACGAGTCAAACTATCAGGAATTCCTTGAAAAGAGTCCATTTAATAGAATGTATCCAAAATCAATTGCATCTGAAGCAGCTCAATATTTTACTGATTGGAATAAGCTTTTTTCATCGGGACCCACCACAACGAAAGAGGCGAGACTTGCAGCAATCTCTGCATCAGCGGCAATAAAATGTGAATATTGTATAAAAGCACAGATCATTTTTGCTAAGCGAGTTGGAGTAACTGATGAAGAAATCAAGGCAGCTGTTCAAATTGCTGCAGAAGTTAATAGATTTTCAACTCTTCTTTACGGAAATGAATTTACTGAGGAAGAATTTAATAAAGCGATAGGATTATAATTTTTATATTAAAATAAAATATAAGCTATGAAAAAAATATTATTATTTATGGTTGCAATTTTTTTAATTTCTTGTGAGACAGCAGTTGTTAATAAAGTTGAAACTAAGTGGGAGCCGGATGGTCCTCACACATCTGTAGAATGGAGAATTTGGGCATACAGCACAGCTGCCCCATCTTTTATCGCTGATAATTGTACAGTGGTTGATATGGACACTGAAGGAAATCAGGTAATTTTGAGACAAGGTACTAATGGTTGGACCGCAATGGCTGCAAATCCCAGGGGACCTGCTGATCCTGAAAATGGGTGGAAAGATGCTCATGAGGCCATGGCAATGGTAGGTGATGCTCAATCTTTTGCCTGGGTATCTGCATATTTTGCTGGTACAAAACCTTCCGAAACAATGGAAAGCGATGGTTGGGCTTGGATGTTACATGGTGATATGGGTGAAGATAATACCAAAGCTGGAGTGTTAAATAAAGAAGATTCAGTTGAAGGAGCTTGGATTGAGTCTGGACCACATCTAATGCTACTGCCAAAAGATCCAAGCACGCTTGATGGACAAACTACTGATTTTAATACAGGTGCCCCATATGTTATGTTTGCTGGAACTGATTACGCACATTTGATGATACCAGTCGAAGGTTATTACGAGTATCAACCTAAGCAATAAATTATATACTTTACTTTAAGAAAAAGCCGTTTAATGCGGCTTTTTTTTATGAGATTAAATTACCATCTTCATCCCATTTTGCAGTATCAAGTCTTTTTGATTGATCTACAAATTTTGACAACCATTCTTCGTCATAACTTAAACCATGGTCATCCAACACATCTTGGGGTACTCCGTCCCATACATTCGGACTATTTCCTTTATAACCAAGTTCTTTAATTCCAACTTCAGATGTAAAGTACCCTGTTAAGGTTAAATTTCGTAATAAATTAAACCATTGAACTTCGTCTGGCAAATCATTCATATCTAGGTTGGGATCATAATATGCTATTTTATGAATAATCTGCTTCTGTGAATTTTCGGAAATATCAATAAACTTTTGGTTAAAATTTAATTCACTTTGTTCATTTATCCAATCAATTCCATCTCTCAAAGGCTTTTGATATGAGGGGATATCTTTGGCCATAAATTCGATTAGTTGGACAACCTCAGCTTCCTCAATTGATCCATAATCATTGGGAGGTAAAATTAAATTACATAATTTATTCAAGGTTGTCAGTTCTTCATCAGTAAAAAATTCTTGGTTGAAGAGTTTGTCATCGTATAATTTTTCTTGCGGTGTTCTCCCATATTGATATCGAGTTAAAGACCTCTTTATTTTTTCTAGAGTAACACCATAACAACCATTTAATAAATATGATGCTCCTATTGCCCCTAGAGTTATGGTTTTGATTGAATCTCTTCTTTTCATTAAAAATTTTGTTTTTTAAACTCAGAAACAATATGGTCAGAAGCCCTCCATGCTAAAGCCATAATGGTCCATGTTGGGTTTTTATCTGCCTGTGAAACAAAAGGTCCAGCATCAACAACAAATACATTTTCAACATCATGCATTCTCTCAAATTGATCAACAACAGATTCTTTCGGGTTTTTACCCATTCTCGTTGTGCCGACCTCATGAATAATTTCACCAGGTTTTGTTAGACCATAATTTGATTCGATACCAGGCTTATTCCATAAAGGTTGACCGCCCATATTATGAATAATTTCTTCAAAAGTATCCTGCATATGTTTTGCTTGTTTTATTTCATAATCAGTCCATTTATAATTAAATCTCAAAACAGGAACGCCATATTTATCAACCTTATTAGGATCGATTTCACAATAATTACTCTTCATTGCAACTGATTCACCACGTCCTGAAAACCCAATTGTAGATCCATAATATTTTTTCATATCAGACCTCAACACATCACCGTATCCACCAGCTTTCAATCCAAAAAATTTATTAAAATGATTCACATTAAAACCTGTACCATAAGTTGGGGCACCCATGCCACCCCAAACCTCAATGTGATAACCCCTCGGAAAATCTAATTTTTTATTATCAAGCCACCAAGGTGAGTAAACATGCATTCCTCCAACACCATCCTCATTATATATTTTTCTATTTGTAAGCTGTGGCAAAAATGCCATCATATCTCCGCCAGTTGAATCATGAAGATATTTACCTACTAAATCACTACTATTACCCAAGCCATTTGGATGTTGCTTAGATTTCGAATTGAGAAGAATTCTTGCGGAACTGCACGCGGATGCTGCCAAAACTACTACTTTTCCATTCAACTTATACTCATTACCATCATCTTTATTAATATAGGATACGCCAGTAGCCTTACCTTCTGAATTAGTTTCAACTGTTCTTACCATAGAGTTTACATAAAGATCGATTTGACCGCCAGCGTTCTGGGCAGGAAATATTAGACATGAACCCGATGAAAAATCAGCATAAACATTACAACTTCTAGCACAACCATTGCAATAGAAACAAACTCCTCTGTCATTGTTAATTCTCTTTGTTATCACTGAAAGTCTTGAGGGAATTACTTTTATATCAGCTTTTTTAGCTGCCTTTATGTAATACAATTCATGCAATCGGGGTTTTGGTGGTGGTAAAAAGAAACCATCCGGTTCATTGTATAAATTTTCTTTAGTTCCAAAAACTCCAATCAATTTATCTACTTTGTCATAATAAGGCTTCAAATCCTCGTAAGTTAGAGGCCAATCTTCTCCTAAACCATCAATAGATTTTTTCTTAAAATCATTAGGTCCAAATCTTAGAGAGATTCTTCCCCAATGATTGGTCCTACCACCCAACATTCTTGATCGAAACCATCTAAAATTGGTATCATCCTTTTGGGTATAGGGTTCACCCTCAATATCCCAACCTCCATATGCTTGATCAAAATCACCAAAAGGTCTGGTGGTTCCTGCTCCTCTTCTTGGTGACTGCCAAGCCCACTTAAGTTGAGTCATCTGTTCAGGATTTGCAGGATCATAGTATGGTCCGGACTCTACCACAGCAACTTTTAATCCAGCTTCAGACAAAACCTTAGTAGCCATACCACCTCCTGCACCAGAACCTACAATAATTACATCATACTGCTTAGAAGTTTTTTTAATTTCCATTAATTATAACTCTAGAATTTTCATGTTTCTGTAAGAAATGATACCAGGATGGTCTTGTATTACCAAGTGACCTGTTTTAAATTTTCCAAAATCTCCATGACTGAAACTTTTGTCATCTAAATTTGAAAATTTTGAATTTTTGACCATTTCGTCCCAGCTATCACCACTTAACATAAACCTAGAAACAATCTTACCATTGTGTATTACTTCTCCATAATTTTTAATATGATCAATCGTAATCAAAAACGAGTTCCATTCACCCGCATTTTTATTTACATTTTCTTCAGGGGCAATTAAATCGTAGAGTGCCCCCGCACTATGCTTAGGATTTGGTTTTGTCCCGTCAGAATATGTGATATCTAGAATCTGAATTTCTGGTCCTGTCGAGAACGGATGAGTATATTTATTATCCTCATTAACCCCCCACATAAATCCACTATTACCCCCAGCACTCACTTTCCACTCAAAGTATATTTTAAAACTTGTGAACTTTTTATTAGTAACTAAGCTATTGTCCTTATTACCTTTTTTAAATGATGAGTTAAATACCAACACCCCATTTTCATTGGACCAGCCTGTTTTGTTGCTCTTTTTATCTTGATAATAATGCCAACCATCCAAACCAACACTTGGAATTAACAGTTGCCAATCTTTATTCGACTCAACTTGGGCAATACAACTTGTATTTAAAAAAATAAAAATTAGTATAATTGAGTAGAGTTTGTGCATAAACTAAATCTTCCATCCAGGTCTTGAAACCCTACCCACAAATTGATTGGCTAAATCAAAATTTGTTATTTTCATAGATTTACCATCCCAAAGAAGTTTTTTTCTTCCAATGTAGTTATCGTGCTCTGAAACATGTACAGTGTTTTCTGAATATTTTGGGTTTTTGGTACCAATTAACATATATGATCTTATCGCAAGATTTCCCATGAGTACAGCCTCCGTGAATGGACCAGCGTAATCAAATGATGCTGATAAGTTTTTATGCTCATTTGAATTATAGCCTTTTTTACATGCTTTAATCCATTTTTCGTGATGAATAAAATCTAGAAAAGGTACCTCCTCACCTATTGAATCTGTATTGAATGTAATTATTTTTTCTCCTTTTCTGTAAAGTTTAGGATTTCTTGCATATGTTCCACAGGAAATAACTCCTTTTTCACCAATCATTAGAACTCCATTTCTACTATATTCTTCACCCAAGAAGTCATCGGGTGGAATCAATTGAGGATGTGAGGGTCGAAGCCCCCCGTCCATCCATACTAATTCAACATTGGATTTATTTTTTGGAGTTTCGTTAAAATTGAGCGTAACAATTGATGAAGAAGGACAGCCCTCGGGAACATAATTATGATTCCATGCCTTTTCAAAAACTGTTGCAACACTACACTCAACATCCGTCGGGTATCCTAAATCAAGTGATTTGAAAGGAACATCCAATAAATGACAACCCATATCACCCAAAGCTCCGGTTCCATAATCCCACCAGCCTCGCCAGTTAAACGGATGAAGTTCAGTTGTATAGTCAGTATAACTTGCAGGGCCAAGCCACAGATCCCAATTGAGATTAGTGGGTTTTTTTTGAGATGACCTCTTCATTTGAAAACCCTGTGGCCAAACAGGTCTGTCGGTCCACACATTTATTTTTGAAACTTTTCCAATTAGTTTTTTATCGATCCACTCTTGGATCTTTGAAACACCCGAACATGAGCCGCCTTGATTACCCATTTGAGTAACAACCTTATAGTCTTTCGCAAGTTTAGTAAGAATCCTTGCTTCTTGAATATTGTGTGTTAGTGGTTTTTGAACATAGACGTGTAAACCTTTTTTCATTGCATTGGATGCAATGATCGCGTGCGTGTGATCTGGTGTTGAAACAGTTACTGCATCCAAATCTTTTTCTTTGTCAAGCATCTCTCTAAAATCCTCGTAAAAGTTAGCGTTAGGGTAATAATTTCTGGATTTTGTAACGCCATTTACTGAGTTTTCAGGATCAACATCACAAAGTGCGATTACTCTTTCATTTTTAGCCCAAGCACCCATTATATCTTGCCCCTTTCCTCCAATACCAATCGCACCAATATTTAATTGATCACTTGGTGAAATGAATCCATTTCCACCTAGCACATTTCTTGGAACTATAAAAAACCCAGTAGTTAACATGCCTGATTTTTTTAGGAAATTTCTTCTGGTTTTGTTTTTCATAGATT